>Ga0116230_10000976_pt1 | contig 26164 bp, 22 predicted proteins | sample S1TSphfallax_3_FD_88678 | JGI IMG/M metagenome (GOLD analysis project Ga0116230, IMG submission 88678) | Host-associated microbial communities from peat moss isolated from Minnesota, USA - S1T2_Fd - Sphagnum fallax MG | ecosystem: Host-associated > Plants > Peat moss > Unclassified | place... | reverse complement strand
TCCTTCGACAGGCTCAGGATGACATTCCAGCGGCTCACGTTGTTCACTCGGCGGCTCACGTTGTTCACTCGGCGGCTCACGTTGTTCATTCGGCGGCTCACGTTGTTCGCTCGGCGGCTCACGTTGTTCACTCGGCGGCTCGCGTTGGTCGCTCCGGCGGCTCACGTTGGTCGCTCCGGCGGGTCGGGATGACGCTCCGGCGGCGACGTTGTTCACTCCGGTTTCTCTAAGGACGCTGGCCCGCGACACCCAAGGCACGGTGGGCCTCCGAAACAACCGGCGCCCGGAGTGCGTAGTTTGGACAGACCTCCGGATCCCGTAAGGACCCTTTCGCGATGTGGCTGACCCGTTTTTGTATCCAGCGGCCGTTGATCGTGGCGATGTTTTTCATCGGCCTGGCGATCTTCGGTTTTGTCTCGTACCAGAAACTGGGTCGCAACGAACAGCCCAACGTCAACTTCCCGGTCGTGATCGTCGTGGCGAGCTATCCCGGCGCTTCGCCGACCGAGATGGAAAAGCTGATCATCAAGCCGATCGAAGATCAGCTCGACGGCATCGAGCATCTCGATCAGATGACCGCGACGGCGCAAGAGGGCAGCGCGGTCGTCGTCGTGCAGTTCCAGCTCGACACCGATTTGAACTATGCCGCGACCGACGTGCAACGGCGCGTCGATACCGCGCGCACGTACATGCCGACCGATCTCGTGCCGCCGAGCGTCGAGAAAAACGGCGCCGATCAATCGATGCTGACCTACGCGCTCTCGTCGCAATCGATGACGGGTCCGGCGCTGCAAGATCTGGTCAGCGATCGGATCGTCCCCGAGATCAAAGCGTTCGATAACGTCTCCGGGGTCGACGTCTACGGCGAGCCGGGCCGCGAGATGCAGATCGACGTCGATCCGCTCAGATTGATCGCCGCCGGCGCGACGCTGAGCGACATCTACAACGCCGTCTCGCAGAACAACGCGAACCTGCCCGGCGGGCGCGTCGATTCGCCGACCCGCGAAACCAGCGTCTCGGTGCACGCCGATATCCTCACCGCGCAGGACCTCACGCAGATCCCGATCCCGATCTACAACACGGTGCAAGCCGGCGGCTCGTTCCAGACGACCTCGGCCGATAGTACGATGCGGCTCGGTCAGTTCGCGACCGTCACCGACGGCCATTCCGAACAGCGTTCGGTCTCGCACTTCAACGGCGCCCCCGCCGTCTTGATGGACGTCAATCGGACCGTCAACTCCGATGAGATCGCGACCACGCGCCGCGCCCGCGAGCAAATGAAAGCGATCTTCGCGAAATATCCGCAGATCAAATTCAAGGAAGTCTACGCGCCCGCCGACTACACGCAAGCTTCGCTCAACGGCGTCTTCCAGAGCCTCTTCGAGGGCATTCTGCTCACCGCGATCGTGCTGATGCTCTTCCTGCACGCTTGGCGTAACGCGATCGTCGTGATGATCGCGATCCCCTCGTCGTTGCTCGCGACGTTCGTCGTGATGAAGTGGCTCAATTTCACGCTCGATAACGTCTCGCTGATGGCGCTCTCGCTGATCATCGGCATCTTGGTCGACGACTCCATCGTGGTGCTCGAGAACATCACCCGCCATCGCGATCTCGGCCAGGCTCCGGACGAGGCGGCGATCAGCGGCCGCAGCGAGATCGGCGGCGCCGCGATCGCGATCACGCTCGTCGACGTGGTCGTCTTCTTTCCGCTCGCGTTTCTCTCGGGCTTCGTCGGTAAATATTTCGTCGAGTTCGGGATCGTCGTCACCGTCGCGACGCTGTTCTCGCTCTTCGTATCGTTCACGCTGACGCCGATGCTCGCGGCGAAGTGGTCGGTCAAAGCGCGCAGCACCGCGCCGCCGGCCTATCTCGAATGGTTCCAGGTCGGCTTCGACCGGCTCGCCGCCTGGTACCGCGAGATCGCGCTGCCGGCGGCGTTTCGGCATCGCTGGCTGATCGTCGGCGGGTGCGCGCTCGCCGTGTTCGATTCGCTGACGTTGCCGGCGCAACCGCAGCCGGCCGCCGAATTCTTCGCTGCCGAAGTCGATGCGGTCGCAGCCGCGGCGTGCATCGGCTGGTTCGTGGCCTTCCGGCGCCGCCGTCACGTGCGCGCGTCGCTCACCGCGATCTCGGTCTGCCTGGCCGGCGCCGTGCTGATGGCGACGATGGGTTCGCTGCGGCTCTACGTCCCCTTCGAGTTCATCCCGAACGAACAGCAAGGCCAGATCTCCGGGACGATCACGTATCCGACGGGGACGCCGCTCGCGATCACGGCCGGCGCGCTCGATCGCATGGAAACGGCGGCCATGAAGGTCCCGTTCGTCGAATCCGTTCGCACGGTCGCCGGCTCGAAGCCGAGCGGCTACGGTAGCACGACCGGCGGTTTCGTGGGCCGCTTCAACGTCTGGCTCGACAAGAACCACCGCAAATCGACCGACGCGACGATCGAGAAGCTGCGCGGCATCTTTCCGAAGCTCGCACCGGGCGCGGTCGTGACGGTCTCCGAACGCGGCGGCGGCGGCAGCGGTGCCGCGATTTCGTACACGCTCAGCGGCCCCGACGACAAGATCGACGCGGCCGCCGACAGGCTCGCGGCGTATATCACTTCGATCCACGGGACGACCAACGTCCAGACGGGCGCCGAGCTCGAAGCGCCGCGGCTCAACATCCACATCGATCCCGCCAAGGCCGCGGTCGTCGGCGTCTCACCCGGCGCCGCGGCGCAGGTCGCGCGCATCGCGGTCGGCGGCGTGGTCGCCACGCGCGTGCGCACCGAATCGGGGCTGATCGACGTGCGGCTCGAGTATCCGCTCGCGGATCGCAACTCGATCGAACAGATCCGGCGCATCGCCGTGCGCTCGAACGACGGCTCGACGCTCATTCCCCTGTCGAGCATCGCGGACTTCACGTACACGAAGGCGCCGACCAAGATCGACCGGCAATCGCGCCAACGCATCGCGCAGGTCAACGCCGACATCGATCACTCGACGACGACGACGCTCGGTGACGTCACGCGTTTGGTCAACGAGAAACTCGCGCAGCCGGGCTTCTTACCCACCGGCGTAACGCTCGGAACGAACGGCGACTCGAAATTCTTCGGCGAGTTTCTCTCGAGCATGGCGATCTCGATGGTCGTCTCGTTCGCGCTCGTCTACATGCTGATGGTGATCCTCTACAGCAACTTCGGCACGCCGCTGGTGATCATGTGCGCGATCCCGATCGCGCTCGTCGGCGCCTTCTTCGGTCTGCGGATCTTCGGCCAGTCGATGAACCTCTTCTCGGTGATCGGGGTGATCATGCTCTTCGGCCTCGTTGCGAAGAACGGCATCCTGCTCGTCGACTACGCGAATACGCTGCGCAAGCGCGGGATGCGCGCCAAGGACGCGATGGTCGCCGCCGCCGGCACGCGTCTGCGTCCGATTCTGATGACGACGGCGGCGATGGTGTTCGGCATGCTGCCGCTCTCGCTCGGCCTCGCGGAAGGCGGCGAGATCCGCAAGTCGATGGGCGTCGTGTTGATCGGCGGCTTGACGAGCTCCCTCGTGCTTACGCTGTTCCTCGTCCCCGTCGTGTACACCGGATACGTCGGTCTGCTCGAGAAGTTCGCCGACCGGCGTGCGCTCCGTCGCGAGCGAACCGCGCTGCCGCCGAAAATCGCGGCCGGCGCCGCCGGCGATTAGGCAGAGACGGCAAGCCCTCCGCGCGTGAAGTTCCCCGCCGCCGCGGGTAGCTTCAGGCCGATATGAAACACCGCTCGCTTCCCCGCCTCATCGCATCCTCCACCGCGCTCGTGCTGGCGGTGTCGCTGGGTGGTCTCGCCTCGGCGCAAGACTTCAACGTGACGCTCAACGGCACGCCGCTCTCGCTCAACCCCGCGCCGGTCGAACGCGACGGACGCGTGTTCGTGCCGCTGCGCGGCGTGTTCCAGAACCTCGGCGCGTCGGTCGTGTACGCAAACGGCGTCATCAACGCGCAAGGCAACGGCCGCGCGATCTCGCTGCGCGTGGGTTCGACGCAGGCGACGGTCAACGGTCAAACGGAGCTGCTCGACGTCGCGCCGTTCATCGTCGGCGCGAGCACCTACGTCCCGCTGCGCTTCGTCTCGGAAGCACTGGGCGCGAGCGTCAACTACGACGCGACCAATCGCGTCGTCGCGCTCGTGAGCGGCGGGCCGCAACAAGGGCCGCCGCAGCAGCAGGCGCCGCAACAAGCGCCGCCGCCGCCCGCGCAAGCCGCGTTCAACAGTGTGCATTTGCTCGAGGTGCAGCCGGCGCCGGATTCCGCGACGCGCGGTTCGCGGCCCGCGATCAGCGCCCACTTCTCGCAGCCGGTCGACGTCAACTCGGTGAAGATCACGCTCGACGGGCGCGACGTCTCGTCGACCACGTATCTCAATCCCGGCCAGTTCGATTTCACGCCGGGCTTCGATCTGCCGGCGGCCCAACATGAGGTGCACGTCAGCGGCGTCGCGCGCGACGGTGCGCCGTTCGACCGCACGTTCCACTTCACGTCCGGCCTTGCGCTGCAGTCGAATTACATCCGCGACCTCGCGCCGGCCGACGGAACCACGGTCGCCGGCTCGTTCCGCGTATCCGGGATGACGCTCCCGAACTCGAACGTGCGGATCGTCGCCACCGGCGGCGCAACGCTGGAGGGCTTCCTGCGCCTCGGGACCGACACGTTTACGACCGACGTGACCGCCGACGCCAGCGGCCGCTTCCGGGCCGAGGTTCCGCTGCAAAACCGAGGCGGCGGCAACGTCGTGCTTTCGGTGCAATCGACCAGCCCCGACGGCCAGTCGATCGTGCGCCGCGAATCGCTCGCCGCCGGCAGTTAACCGGACAGCCGGCTAGATCGTGCGCTCGATCCACGCGATCGAGCGCGCGACGATCTCGGGCGACCGTTCGTGGTAGAGGGTGATGCCCATCGAGGACGTGCTCGGATAGGCGAACGTTTCGGCCGGGTACTGCGCGACCGCGGCAAAGGCGGTCGCCGACGCCGCCGAGCGGCCATCATCGGCGCCGTAGATCAGATAGATCGAGCGCGGGACGAAGGCCCCCGCGCCGGCCAGCAGGCGAGCGCGCTGGTCGTCGAGCCCGATGCAGACGCCGCTGGCATTGCCCCAGCCGCGGCCGCTCGAAGCATAGACCAGATCCGCGCCGAGGCCGACGCCGATCACGGCGAGCTTCGAGGGGACGGCCTTTGGTTGGCGGGCCATGAACGCAAGCGCCGTGCGCATATCGGTCGGATACTGATGCGGTGAAATCAGATCTTCGACATTCGGTTTGAGCAGGTCGGGGTGCATGTCTTGGCGGACAGATTCGCCGTGTCCGCGCAGGTCGATCGCCAAGACGCCCCAGCCGCGGGAACGGAAGAACGGGACGAACGGATCCCACACGCTGCGATCTTCGCCGGCATCGTGAATGAGCAACAGCGAGATGGCGTTTTCATCACGCGCCTCCCAATAGGAACCGCGTAAATGAACGTTATCCTCGGTCAAACAGGTGACGGGGCGCGCGTCGGGGACCATTTCGGCCGTCGTACCAGAGCGGGGGAATCTTGTCCTCTCGGCTAGCGCTCATTACGGGTGCCGCGGCTGGGCTCGCGCACGGGATCGCGCTCTCCCTCGCGCGTGACGGGATGCGTATCGCGTTCACCTATAAGCCGGATGGGACCGATCCGCAGGCCCTCCGCGCGTTGCTTGCGGCGCACGATCCCGGCGCCCTCGGCGTGCCGGCCGACTTCACGGTCGATGGGGCCGCGGCCGAGGTGGTCGCCCAGATCGAGCGCGAGCGTGGACCCATCGACGTGCTCGTGCATGCTGTTGGACCGATCGTCGTGAAGACATTCGCTAGCTCGACGCCCGCCGACTATGCGGCGATGGTGGCGGGAAATCTCGGTTCCGCCGTTGCGCTGGCGTTCGCGGTCCTCCCGGGGATGCGTGCGCGCGGGTTCGGCCGGCTCGTCTTTTTTGGAATGAATGGTTCGCACATCACCCAACCCGCGCGCGGGATGTCGCTCTACGGCGCTGCCAAAGCCGGCGTCGTCACCTTTGCCCGTGCCCTCTCGCTCGAGGAAGCCGCGCACGGGATCAGCGTCAACGTGATCGAGCCCGGCGACATCCGCGATAAGTCCGCCGATCGCGCGGTCGCGCACACCATGGTCGCGAACAACCCGACCGGCCGCGCCGGTTCCTGGGAAGATATCGCGGCCGCGGTCCGGTTTGTCGTCGGTGACGACGCGGGATATTTGAACGGCATGGTACTTGGTGTCAACGGCGGCCTGATTGCAGCGCATGAGTAGCGTCGCGCAGCCGCAGGCGCGCGTTCTGATCGTCTTTGCCTGGGTCATCGTCACGGCCGTCACCCTCATGCGTGCGATCGCCGGCTTCAAGCTGCCGCTGACCGGCGATGAGGCGTATTACTGGGAGTGGTACCGGCACTTGGCGCTGGGCTACGTCGATCATCCCCCGGCGGTTGCGTGGACGATCGGCGCGTTCGCTTGGCTCGGCGCGGGCGACCCGGGCCTCGTGCGCCTCGGCTTCGTCCTCTGCGGGGTGATCGCAACGATCGCGGGTGCCTTGGCCGCAACCTACCTCGCCCGCGGCGATGCGCGCGCCGGCGCCGTTACCGCAATCGCGTTTGCGCTCACGCCGCTGCTCTCGATGGCCTTCGGAAGCGCGACGCCGGACGGGCCGTATCTTGCGAGCTGGACCGTTGCGATGTTGTTCGCGATCCGGGCGTTCGACCAGCGGCGGCGCAGCGATTTCATCGTTCTGGGGATCGTGCTCGGTCTCGCGCTGCTCGCCCGCATGTTCTCGTTCGCGCTCGTGTTCGGTATCGTGATGTACGCGCTCGACCCGAAGCGGCGCTCGGCGTGGCGCGACGGGCTTTGGCTCAGCCTCGCGCTCGCGGCGCTGGTCTACGCGCCGTTCGTCGTTTGGAACGCCTTCCATCAGTGGGTGACGTTCGACTTCACGTTCGTCGGACGTCACGTTCGCGAATTCCAGTTCACGCGGCCGATCACGCTGCTTGCCACTGAGGCGGCAGCGTACTCGCCGGGCCTCTTCATCGGCGCGCTGTTGATCCTGATCCGCGGCAACGCGCTCTTGCGCTGGACGGCGCTCCCGCTCATCGGTCTCTTGACGCTGCTCTCGTTCATCGAGCCGGTCGAGATCCATTGGATTCTCGGTGCGTATGCTTCGCTGTGCATCGGCCTCGGCGCGGCCTACGTCTCGCTCAAACCGTGGGCACGCGTCATCTGGGCGAGTTTCGCCGTCGTGCCCGCGTTCGTGCTCTTGCCGCTCGTCTTCTATGCGGCGGTCGCGCCGGGTTCCGTGTATCAGCAATTCCGCAATACCGGCTCGACGCTGCGCAACAACGGCCCCTTCGAGATCTTCACGTATTGGGAACTCGCGCAAGATATGCGGGAGCTCGCCGCCAAGGACGACGCCGTGGTGATGACCGACGGCTACGGACTCTCGTCGGTGATCGATTTCTACTCGGGCGTCGAGCCGATCGTCATCGGCTACGATTGGCAAGGCCGCGAGGCCCGCAATTGGTATCGCGACTCGCAGCATCCGGCGCGCGCGATCTTTCTCGACAAAGAGATGCTGGCGCCCGAGCACCCCTCGCCGCAGCATCCCGGGCGGCCGGATTTCGCGGCGAAACTCGCCCAGGCGTGCGGTCGCGTCGAGCCGATGCCGACGCTCGAGATCGGTTTCTTGAACGTGCCGAAGCGGCCGTACTATCTCACGATGTGCGACGACATGAAGCCGGATGCCCTGCGCATCTTGCGCTGGGAATCGAACGCGCCGCGCGTCGCCGCGCGGTGATCGACTATATTCCGCTGAGCCGGATCGCCGGCAAGCCGCGCACGACGGCGGAACTGCGGCGGCTCGCGACCGAACGCATGCGCGGCCTCGGCTATCCGGTCGTCGCGACCGAGTTCTCGCCGCCCGGCTCGGGCTGCCGGTTCGACGTGATCGGTCTTGGCCGCTACACGCGGCAGGTCCGCATCTACGAGGTGAAGTCATCGCGTGCGGATTGGCTCGCCGACGGCAAGTGGGAACGGTACTTGCCGTATTGCACGCACTTCGCGTTCGTCGCGCCGGCGGGCGCGATCGCGCGCTGGGAACTCGACCGCGAGATCGGGCTCGTGGAATACGGTCATCCGGCGCTGGAACGAATGCTCGCCAACCGTCGCTTCGGGTTCACCGTCGCGCGTGAAGATGCGCTGCGTTCCGCGAAACCCGCGCGGCGGCTGCGCGATGCCGTCGCAGACGCCGAGTGGACGGCGATCTTGGAGGCGCTCGCCTTCGGCGCGCCGCTTCCGGCGGGCGAACCGACCTTTACCGATGGAGCTGGTATTTGAGCGATCACCGCCCCTTTGCATTGCCCGGCGCGCGTTCGCAGTATGGACCGGACAAACGCGTCGACGTCGTCCACATCGAGTTGCACCTGACCCCCGATCTCGCCGCCAAGACGCTGGCCGGCGTCTGCACGACCACGGTGACGGCGGTCGACGAGCGCGTCACCGAGCTGCGTCTGGATGCAATCGATCTGATCGTCCTCGCGGTGCGCGACGCGGCCGGCGTGGCGCTCGCGTTTCGCTCGGCGGCCGAGTCGCTCACGATCGAACTCGCGCAGCCGCTGCTCGCGGGCGAGACGACGTCGTTTGCGGTCGAGTACCGCGTCGAGCAACCGCGCCGCGGGCTGTATTTCATCGACGCGCCGCAGCAACTGTGGACGCAGAGCCAAGATCAGGACGCGCGGTACTGGTTTCCGTGCTTCGATCATCCGGCGGAGAAGCAGACGACCGCGCAGACGATCGTCGTTCCGGAGGGACTCTTCGCGCTCGGCAACGGCGCGCTCGTCGCGCGCACGACGGCGGACGGGCAGACGACCTTCCGCTACGAGCAGCGCATCCCGCACGCGACCTATCTGACCACGCTCGTGGTCGGCACGTTCAGCGAGATCGCGCAAGCACATCCGCGCGTGCCGATCTGGTTTTACGTCGAACCCGGCCGCGAGGCCGACGGTGAGCGCGCGTTCGGCAACACGCCGCGCATGATCGATGCCTTCGAGGCCGCGATCGGCGTGCCGTATCCCTACGAGCGCTACAGCCAGATCGCGGTCGCCGAGTTCATCTTCGGCGGGATGGAGAACACGTCGGCGACGACGCAGACGGATCGGACGCTGCACGACGCGCGCGCGCATCTCGATTTCGCGAGCGATCCGCTCGTTTCACACGAGCTCGCGCACCAGTGGTTCGGCGATCTCGTGACCTGCCGCGATTGGGCGCAGGCCTGGCTCAACGAAGGCTTCGCGACCTACTTCGAGTGTGTCTGGCGCGAGGCGGATCTGGGCTGGGATGAATATCTGTACGACGTCTTCACCATCGTCGCGCAATATCTGGATGAGGACGGCGACCGCTACCGGCGCCCGATCGTCTGCAACGTGTACCGCGATCCGATCGAACTCTTCGATGCGCACCTCTATCAAAAGGGCGGCGCCGTGCTGCACATGCTGCGCGGCGAACTCGGCTGGGAGCGGATGAAACGCGCGCTGCGGCGCTACGTCTCCGACAACGCGCAGCGCAGCGTCGAGACGATCGATCTCGTGCGCGCGATCGAGGCGACGACGGGCCGCAACCTGCGCGGATTCTTCGCGCAGTGGATCGAGCGTGGCGGTCACCCCGAACTCGAGATCGGCTACCGCTGGGACTCCGAGCGCAAACACGCGCTGCTGACCATCGCGCAGACGCAAACGATCGATGATGCAAATCCCGCCTACGTCTTCGATATCGAGGCCGGTTTCGTCGCGGCCGCACCCGAGGCGCCGGGGCGCGATGCGGGCGACGGACCGCTGCCGGGCGAGAAGCGGCTGCGGCTGCGGGTCGAGCGCGCGCGCGAGACGTTCGCGATCCCGCTCGACGCCGAACCGCAGCTGGTCCGCGTCGATCCCGGCGCGTACATCTTGAGCACGACCGCGTACGCGCTCGGCACGGACATGCTCGCGCGCGTCCTGCGCGGCGAACCCAGCGTCACGGCGCGCATTCGGGCCGCGCGCGCGCTCGCGAAAGACGGCTCGCGCGTCGCGCGCGAAGCGCTGGTCGGCGCGCTGCGCGACGATCCGTTCTGGGGCGTCGCGGCGGAGATCGCATCCGCGCTCGGCGCGACGCGCGCACCGTCCGCGCGCGCGATCCTGCTCGCGAACATCGGCCATCCGCATCCCAAGGTGCGGCGTGCGATCGCAAGCGCGCTCGGCGCCTTTCGCGATGCAGAGGTTGCAAGCGCGCTGCTCGCGCTGCGCGACGATCCATCGTACTTCGTCGTCGCGGCGAGCCGTGCGGCGCTCGGCAAAACGCGCGACCCGCGGGCGTTCGCGGAATTGCTCGCGGCGCTCGCGACGCCGTCATGGAACGATACGATCGCGGCCGGCGCCGCAAGCGGCTTGGCGGAGCTCGCCGATCCACGCGCCTTCGAGCCGCTGCTCGCCGCGGTGCGGCCGCCGAGCGGCGAGGGGCTGCGCCGCGCCGCGACCCGCGCACTCGGCCGCTGCGGCGCGCTCGTCGAGCCGCTGCGCGGACGCGTCGCCGACGCGATCGAGCGGATCTTCGAGGACGGTTCGTATCTGGTGCGCGTGAGCGCGTACGCGGCGGCCGAAACGCTCGGCGATGCGCGGCTGTTGGGCGCCCTCGACCGGCTCGCGCGGCTCGAAACCGACGGCCGGCTGCGCCGCGACGCGGCGGAGGCCGCGATCCGCGTGCGCGAAGCGCAAAAGGTGCCGGCCGAAGTCGTCTCCCTGCGTGAGGATCTCGATAAACTCAAGACGGACCTGGCCGCGCTGCGCGAGCGGCTGGACGAGCAGCCCAAATCCTGATGCGCCTCCGATCCCTCTTCACCGCAGCGTTGCTGACGGTGCTGCCGGCGTGCGCTCCGCACCACGTCCCCGCACGCGTTCCGGCGTTCAAACTCGCGCCGGTCCCGGCCGCGCACGCGCCGCGCTGGAGTGCCGCCGATCTGCGGACGCTGCAAACCGCCTTGCGCGGCGCCTTCGCGCAAACCGCGGCGGTGACGAGCGGCATCGCGATCGTCGATGCCGATGCGCGGCCGCTCTATGGCGTGCACGACCGCCTACCGTTCACGCCGGCCTCGACGTTCAAATTGCTGGCCGGGATCGCCGCCCTCGATACGCTCGGGCCGCGGTTCCAATTCGCAACGGATCTCCGCGCGCCGGCCGCGCCGGCCGCGGGCACCGTAAGCGGCGATCTGTATCTGGTCGGCAGCGGCGATCCGACCCTGACCGGCTCCGATTTGAGCGCCGCCGCGGGCGCGCTGCGGCGCGCCGGGGTCGCGCGCATCGACGGCGCGCTGATCGCGGATGCGAGCGCGTTCGCGGACCCCGAGGTGAATCCGGCTTGGGATCCGGACGATCTGCAATACGATTATGGTGCCGGCCAGAGCGCGCTCGACATCGACGGCGGAACCGTCGAATTCCACCTCGTCCCGGGCGCCGTCGGCACGCTCGCGCGGATCGAGGTCCGGCCGCCGGGCGGTGGCGTCGTGGTGCGTGGCGGCGCGATCAGCGGCTACACGACCGACCTTGCGATCGAGCGCGATCCGAACCGTAACGTCTTCACCTTCTCGGGCCGCATCGCGAGCGGTGCGGAGCAGTCGTTCTTCCGGCCCGTCGCCGGCCTGCCGCTCTACGCCGGAACCGTGCTCGCGAGCCGGCTCGGCGAGCGCGGGATCGTCCTCGGCGGCGGCGTGCGGCTCGGCGTCGCGCCCCTCGGCGGCGTGACGCTGTGGCTGCACCGCTCGGCGCCGCTGGGCCGGATCGTGCGCGACATGTGGGTCCACTCCGACAACCAGTATGCCGAGCATCTCTTACGCGCGCTCGGCGCGGTGCGCGGAACCGGTACCGTCGCGAGCGGCGCGCGCGTCGAGCGCGCGCTACTCGCGCGCGACGGCGTTCCGCTCGCGGGCTTGCGCGTCGTCGACGGCAGTGGGCTTGCGGCGAGCGACCGCGTCGCCCCGGTGACGCTTGCGATGCTGCTCGCGCGCGCCGCGGAGGGCGCCGCGGGCGGGAGCATCATTCGCGCGCTGCCGCGGGTCGGCATCGAGGGTACGGTCCGCTATCGCATCCTGACCGACGGAGCCGGCCGGGTGCGCGCGAAGAGCGGCCACATCACCGGCGTCAACGCGCTCGCGGGCTACGTCCAGACGCGCCGCCACGGCCGCGTCTCGTTCGCCTTCATCATCAACGGCAGCGGCGCCGACGACGGCCCGGTCGACGACGGCATCGATCGCGCCCTCGATATTCTCGCCCGATCCTGATAAAATTATCAGAGGCTTCGGTGCACGCAATCGCCGGGGTCGTAGGAGACGAGCGTTCCCCGGAGTACGTGATCCCAAGCGTTTTTGATACGCGCGTTTCGACGCGGTCGCGGCTGCCGTCCGGGAGCCGCGATCGAGGGACGCAATCGCTCACAGGACCTCGCTCGTTCAAGAGCACGATAGCACTCTCGCCGCCGTGAAGTAGGGACAATGCCCGAGCGCATCCTGATCATCGAAGACGATCCAGACATCGCCATGTTCGAGCGAACGTTTCTCGAACGGGCCGGGTACGAAATCAAAGTCGCCCACACCGGGGCCGCGGGCCTCGAAACCGAGCCCCAGTTCAAGCCCGCGATCGTGCTGCTCGACGTCGAACTGCCGGACATCTCCGGCCTCGACGTTTGCACGTCCCTCGCCAACTCCAGCGACGCGTTCATCCTGATGGTCTCCGCCCATTCGAGCGAGGGCGACAAACTCAAGGGGCTCGGCCTCGGCGCGGACGATTACATCGCAAAGCCCTTCTCGGGGAACGAACTCGTTGCGCGCGTCCAGTCGTTCTTGCGCCGGCGCGAACGCTCGCGGCGCAGCGATTCGGACGGCAAACTCGCCGTCGGCAGCGCTTCGCTCGTGCGCGATTTCCACACCCTCGAGAACGGGACGACGAACGTCACCCTCACCGCGCTCGAGTTTCGGCTGTTGTGGTTCCTCGGCGAGGCCGAAGGCAAGCTCTTGACGCGGGCGCAGATCCTCGAGCGCGTCTGGAACGACGTCTCCGGCGTCCCGACGCGCGTCGTCGACGTGCACGTCGCCGCTTTGCGGAAGAAACTGCGCGAGGTCGACGCCAGCCTTGAAATCTCCAGTGTCCGCGGGATCGGTTACCGGCTCGACTCGAAGTGAGTTTGCGGTGAGCAGCCCGGGCGGTCTTGCGCTTGACGCGCGCGACCCGCGGCCGCTCTACGTGCAGATCGCCGACGGTCTCGCCGGCGCGATCGAACGCGGCGAGCTCGCACCGAATGCGCGCCTGCCCGCGATCCGCGCGCTGGCGCGCGAGCTGGACGTCGCCTCGATCACGGTCAACGCGGCCTACGACATGCTCTCCGCGCGCGGCCGCGTGATCGCGCGCGCCGGGCGCGGGACGTTCGTCGCCCCGCCACGTTCGCAGGAACGTCCGTTCGCGACGAAGTGGGAGCCGGATCTCGGGCGCGTTGCGCGCGCCGAACGGATGGAAGGCGTCTTCGATCAACTCGCCCGGGCGCGCGCGCCCGGCGCGATCTCGCTTGCGACCGGCCACCCGGCACCCGAGACGTTCCCGCTCGCCGACTTCGGCCGCGCGATGGCGCGCACGTTCGCTGAAGACGACGCCGCCGCGATGCAGTACCGCGCGAACACCGGCGATCCCGCGCTCTGCGAGACGCTGGCGCGCAGCTTGCGCGCGCGCGGGTGCGCCGCGACCGGCGCGGAGATCATCATCAGTTCGGGGGCGCAACAAGCCGCCGATTTGATCGCCTCGGTCGTGCTCGGCGATGCGGGCGCGGTCGTCGCCGCCGAGGCGCCGACCTATGCGGGCACGCTCGGCGTCTTCGATGCGCGCGGGGCGCGCTACGTCGAAGTGCGCAGCGACGCCGAAGGCGTGCGCGTCGACGACGTCGAGCGCGTCTTCGCCGAGGAGCGGCCGCGGCTGTTCTACGTGGCGCCGATCGCGGTCAACCCGACGGGAGCCGTGCTCCCGGCGCGGCGCGCGAAAGCGATCGTCGCGCTGGCGCGCCGCTACGACGTGCTGATCCTCGAGGATCAAACCGGCTGGGTGTTCACCTACGGCGGCGCGGCCCCACCGCCGCTCGCCGCCTACGATGACGACGGTCGCGTCGTCGTGATGGAGTCGCTCTCGAAGTCGATCTTCCCGGCGCTGCGGATCGGCTATCTGTTCGTGCGCGGCTCGATGCGCGCGTCGATCGAGGCGGCCAAGGTGCGCACCGATTCGTTCACCTCGACGCTCACCCAGCGCGCGCTCTGGCGGTTTCTGGAGTCGCCCGATTACCCGCGCCATCTGAAGGCGGCGCGCGCGCTCTACCACCGGCGCCGCGACGCCTTCATCGATCTCTTGTGCACGGCGCTGCCTTGGGCGGACGTCCGTCCGCCGGAGGCGGGGACGAACGTGTGGTTGCCGCTCCCGTCCCGGATCTCAACGCAAGCGGCTTTCGATGCCTGTGCACGCGAAGGGGTGCTGGTGATGCCCTCGGAGCCGTACTATCCCACCCGCAGCGGGCCGCCCGCCCTGCGCCTCTCGTTCGGCGATTTGGACGAGACGACGATGCGAACGGGCATCGAGCGGCTCGCGCGCGCGCTGGTTCGCTGCGCGGAATCGTGAGGAGCCCCGGTTTGATCCTGGCCCGCCTTGGTGCCGCCGCCGTGCTGGCGGCTGCGCTCATCGTCCCCGCGGCAGGTGCGCCGCTGCGGCCGCCCATCGTCGTTCGGTACGGCGCGCCCGCCGGGACGCTGCCCGTGGAGCATCTGGCGGGCAGCCGGTTCGATGCGGTCTTGCCGTCGGGCCGGCTCGTGACGCCCAGCGGCACGAGCGTCGTCACGGGGATGAATGCGCTCGGCGCCGCCCTCACCCCGGACGGCCGCTACGCGATCGTCAGCAACGACGACGAGCGGGATGCCGGCGTGCGCAGCATGATCGACCCCGATAGTACCGGCGGCTACGCGCTCGCCGTCGTCGATACCGCCTCGCTGCACGTCGTGAGCCGCTTCAGCGAGCCCGGCGCGACGTATTTCGCCGGCGTCGCGGCGTTCGCGGATCCGGCGAACCCGGCCCGAACGCTGGTGCTCGCGGCGGGCGGCGGGAGCAACGCCGTCTACCTGTTCTCGCTCGATGCAAACGGGACGCTCGTGCCCGACCGCACGCACGTGATCCCGATGAGCGGCCCCTTCGATCCGCTCTTCGCCGACGACGGCCACAGCGTCCCCGCGACGATCGTGGTCTCGCGCGACGGCCGCCGCGCGTACGTCGTCAACGAAGGCGGCGATACGGTCGCGACGATCGACGTCGTCGCGCGCCGCGTGACCGGCTCGCCGCAACCGGTCGGCTTTGCGCCCTATGGTGCCGCGCTGGCCGGCGGCCGGCTGCTCGTGACGAACGAAGGCCTGATGCGCTATGGCTACACGGCGCCCGAAGCGCTGCCGCCTTTCGGCTATCCGCCCGCGGATCGCGCGCGCGCCTCGTCGCTCTCCCTGCTCGATCTCGATCCGGCCGGCGACCTCTCGCCCGTCCCGCTCGAGGCGGGCGCGGCGCAAGCCGTCGCGATGGACAACCCGCCCGACGGCGTCCATGCCGCCGGCGGCGCGCATCCCTCGGCGCTCGCCGTCACGCCGGACGGTGCCTACGCCTACGTCGCGATGACCGGCGTCGATCGCATCGCCACCGTCGCCCTCGGCGGGACGCCGCATGTCGTCGGCGGCACCGAGCTACGGCTCTTCGACCGCGGTCCGTACGGCACGCAGCCCAGCGCCCTCGCGCTCAGCCATGACGGCTCGACGCTCTACGTCGCGCTCGCCGGGCTCGATGCCATTGCGGTGATCGACGCGCGCGATCCGGTCCATCTGCACCGCAAAGGCCTGATCCCGACCGGCTGGTTTCCGATCGCGCTCGCGCTTGCGCCGGACGACGCGTCGCTCTACGTGGTGAACGCGAAGGGCTTCGGTCACGACGCCGGCTTCAGCGGCGACGACACGGATCAAACCGGCGCCTCGGCGACGTGGTCGACGCTCGAAAAAATCGATCTGACCGCGACGCGACTCGGCGACGCGACCCTCGCCACGCTCAAGAATGCGCGCGCGCTCGCCGGTACGCGCGCGCCCGCGCTGCCGCATGCGGTGCGCAACGTCGTCGTGATCGAAGCGCCCGGCGCGACCTTCGATGCGGTGTTCGGCGATCTGCGCAGCGACTGGTCGTATCCGCAATTCGCGACCGCCGCGGCGGCGATGCCGAACCTGCATGCGCTCGCGCAGCGGTATGCGCTCGCGGTCAACTTCTACGCCGATGCCGAAGAGGCGGATGCGGGCCATCAGTTTCTCGTCTCGGGCGAAGCGACCGCCTATACCGAGCGTGCCGTCTTGAACAAAGCGCTGCAACGCACGCTCGTCGGCGCAGACGAGAATCCCGAAGACGCTGCGCGCTCGGGATCGATCTTCGATGAGCTCGCGCGGCATCGGCTCGCGTTCCGCGATTACGGGGATCTGGTCTGCGTCGCGGGCTACGACGAGGGCTCCGCACCCGATCCGCGCGCCGACGATCCGGACTTCGTATCGGCGGACGACCTGCTTGCGCCGACCACGAGTCTGGGTGGCCGCTACGATGAAAACGTTCCGGTCCCGGCGGTGCTGCGCGGCCACGTCGACGAACGCTATCCGGCCGGGAATCCACGCATTCGCGACGAGCGGCGGGCGGCTGAATTCGTGCGCGACTACGGCGCGCTCGCGAGCAAGAATCGCGCGCCGCGTTACGCGCAAGTCGTGCTCGGCGGCACGCAAGCCGATGCCGATGCGGCCATCGGCACGATCGTCGCGGCGCTCTCGCACGCGCGCAGCTGGCGCACGACGGCCGTGTTCATCACACCCGTCGACGCGCTCGGCGGACGCGATCATGTCGACGAATATCGCACCTATGCACTCGTCGTCTCGCCCTGGGCGCGGCCCGGGTATCTCGGGACGCATCATCTCTCGAGCGTCAGCGTGCTCAAGACCGCGGAAGAGCTCTTGGGCCTGCATCCGCTCTCGCTCGGCGATTTGCTCGCCAGCGACATGAGCGACTTTTTCGGCGGCCGGCCGAACGCGGCGCCGTTTTCAGCCGCGGCCGGACTCGTCTCTCCGACGGAGAAGCCAGCCGCATCACCGTGACGACCGAATCCATGAAGACGTTTGCCGCACCCTATCTCTCGCATGACGCCGGCGCGCTCGCCGGCGCCGTCGTGCTGCGGCCGAGCAGCGCGGTCGATCGGCTCGTGCCGATCGCCGGCGAACCCTCGCCGATCGCGGCGCGTGCGGTCGAGCAGCACGCGATCCTCGTGGGTACGCTCCGCGATCGCGGCGTGCACGTCACCGAACTCGCGGCCGATGTCTCATCGCCGACCGCGCCGCTCGTGGCGGACTGCGCCGTACTCTTTCCTGACGGCGCGCTGCTGATGCGGCCCGCGCAGGCGGAACGCCGCCACGAACCCGCGGCGCTCGAAGCCGCGCTCGGCACGCTCGGGATCCCCGTGATCGGGCGCATCGAAGCGCCCGGTTTGCTCGACGGCGGTGATGTGATCGTGGCCGGCGCGACGGTCTTCGTCGGCGTGGTGCGCGGCCCGCAGGGCCAGCGCCAACGCTCGAACGCGCTCGGCCGCAACCAACTCGAAGCGTTCGCCGTGCGGGCCGGCATGACGGTCGTCGAGGTGCCGATCGCCGCCGACGTCGGGCACCTGCGCAATGTCTTCTCCGTCGTCGGCACGGCGACGGTCATCGCGGCGCCCGCGAAGGTCGATCTCACGGGCGTGAGCGGGATGACGATCGTCGCGGTTCCGCTGGGCGAAGAATATGCGGCCGGCGTGCTGCCGCTCGGTGAGAAGCGCGTGCTTGCGAACCTGCGTTTTCGGGAAAGTCTTGCCATCATGCGCAAGGCGAAAATCGCGGTCGAAGCGATCGACCTGTGGGAGTTCGGAAAGGCGGGCGCCGGAGTGTTTTCCCTCGTCCTTGCCGTCAAGCGTACCTGACTTGCGGATCGCCGTCTTCAGCGACATTCACGGAAACATCCGTGGCCTCGACGCATGCCTCGCCGATCTTGCCGCGCAAGGCGGCGCCGACGCGATCGTCGCCGCGGGCGACCTGTGCATGGACGGGCCCAAACCGAAGAAGGTGCTCAAGCGATTGCACGAGATCGGTGCGTTCGCCGTGCGCGGCAACACCGATCGCGCGATCGCGCTCGAACCGCTCGATGCCGACGGCGAGATCGCGTGGTACCGCGAGCAGCTCGGCCCGCGGTGGCGCGCGTATCTCGGACAACTGCCGTTCGTTTTGCGGTTCGGGGAGCCGGGATCCGAACTCGTCGTCACGCACGCCAATCCCAAGAACGACGACGAGCACGTGTGGCCCGACGCCGCCGACGATCAACTCGAACGGCTCTTCGGCGACGTCGACGGCGCCGCGTTCGCGTTCGGTCACCTGCACGTGCCGTACGTGCGCATCTGGCGCGGAAAGATGCTTGCAAACGTCGCCTCGGCGGGCTTACCCAAAGACGGCGATCCGCGCGTCCACTATGCGATCTTCACCGAACGCGCCGGCGGCTGGGAAGTGAAATCGCGCCGGGTGGACTTCGATATCGCGCGCGTCGAGCGCGAGCTCGAGAAGAGCGATCATCCGCACAAGGGCGAGCGCATCGCCGTGCTGCGGCGCCATCGCTACAAGCAGCTGGGGAACGTGATCCCGTGAGTGAGCCCGCGATCCGAATCGACCGGCTCGTCAAGCGCTACGTCGATGCGCAGAGTCGGGGCGAATTCGTCGCGGTCGACGGCATTTCGCTGCGCGTCGAAGCCGGCGAGTTCTTCGGCTTGCTCGGGCCCAACGGGGCCGGCAAGACGACGACCATCAACGCGATCGTCGGCCTCGCGCAGATCACGTCGGGTTCGATCGCGCTCTTCGGCCACGACGTCGTGCGCGACTGGCGCGCCGCGCGCGCGACCGTCGGCCTTGCGCCGCAGGAATACAATTTCGACCGTTACCTGAACATCCGCGACATCTTGATCTTTGCGGCCGGGTATTACGGCCTGCGCGGCGCGGCCGTGCGGCGCCGCGCGGACGACTTGCTCGAACGCTTCGATCTCACGAGCAAAGCGCGCCAGACCTACACGCGGCTCTCGGGCGGGATGAAGCGGCGGCTTACGCTCGCGCGCGCGCTCATGCACGAACCGCGCCTGTTGATCCTCGATGAGCCGACCGCCGGCGTCGACGTCGAACTCCGGATCGAACTCTGGCAGTTCTTGCGCGAGCTCAAGGCGGCCGGCACGACGATCGTCCTCACGACGCACTATCTCGAAGAAGCGGAAGAACTCTGCGACCGGATCGCGATCATCGAGGCCGGCCGGATCGTCGCGCTCGATCGCACGAGCGCGCTGATCGGCAATCGCAGTTTGCAGGACGTGTTTCTGGAGCTCACGCGGCGATGAATTGGATCGGCTTGCAGACGATCGTCAAACGCGAGGTGGTGCGTTCGTTTTCGATCATCAATCAGGTCGTGTGGCCGCCGGTCATCACGACGCTGCTCTATATCTTCGTCTTCGGCGTCGGCCTCGGCAGCCAGATCAAGTCGATCGACGGCGTCAGTTACGCGACGTTCCTGATCCCCGGTCTGATCATGCTGCAGGTCATCGATCAGACGTACGGCGAGAGCTCGAGTTCGTTTTTTCAGGGCCGGTTCATGAACTCGATCCAGGAGATGCTCATCGCGCCGCTCTCGGCGGTCGAGATGGTCTCGGGGTTCGTCGTCGCGGGCCTCCTGCGCGCTTTCTTCATCGCCGTGCTGATCACGATCATCGGCTTCATCTTCGTGCACTCGCTGCCCGGGAATTGGGGCCTCTATCTGCTCGTGATCTTCCTCGTCGCGGTGCTCTTCTCGTCGCTGGGCATCATCTTCGGCCTGCTGGCCGAGAAATTCGACCACATCGCGACCCTCACGACGTTCGTGATCACGCCGCTCGTTTTCGTCGGCGGCACGTTCACCTCCAACGCCTTCTTGCCGCCGCTCTTACGGGAAATCGCGCAGTTCAATCCGATGTTCCACATGATCGACGCGTTCCGCTATTCCTATGCCGGTCACGGCGACGCGCCGCTGGGCCCCTCGCTGCTGATCGTGGCCGCGCTCGCGGCGGCGGCGCTGGCGGTGGCCTTGCGCATGACGGCCTCAGGCTATAAGCTGCGAGTGTGATGATCGTCGCGCGGCTGCTCCCGTTCGTGCTGGTGGCTCTGATCGTGGGGCTGATCGTCGCGCGCGCCGTGCGCGGGACGGTCTGGACCGGGCCGCGCGCGCGGCTCAGCCTGCCGAAAATCACGCTGCCGAAGAAGAAACGCCACCTGCGGGTCGTCAATCGCGACGCGATGGACCGGGAACTCAACGAACTGCTCAAACGGAAACAACCGTAACCCCAAGTCCGTCGCGTGCGGGAAGGCAGCGTCTGGAGCGTAGAGCCACCGTGTCTGGCCCGTGTCTCCTGAGCCGCCACCGTGTCTCCCTGAGCCGCCACCGTGTCATCCCGACCGCCACCGGGTCTCCTGAGCCGCCACCGTGTCATCCCGAGCCGCCACCGTGTCCCGACCGCCACCGTGTCATCCTGAGCCGCCACCGTGTCATCCTGAGCCTGTCGAAGGATGGGCATGCGGAAATCAGGTCTAGCCCCGGCCACGACCATGGCACCGCTCGGCTCGCTTGCAACCCCGGTGGTCTACGGCCCGTCAAGGAGCTCCATGAAGACTCCACTCCGCGCCGCCCTCATTGCCGTCGGCCTGGCGGCACTTGCCGCCCCCGCCGGCGCGGCGCCGGCGACGGGGCAGCCCGCGCCGCCGTTTACGCTCACGACCATCGACGGCAAGACGGTCACGCTGGCGAGCTTCGCGGGGAAGACGCTCGTGATCAACGTGTGGGGCTCGTGGTGTCCGCCGTGCCGGCTGGAGACGCCGGATCTGGTCGATGAGGCGAACGCGATGCGGGCGAAGGGCGTGGCGTTTCTCGGCGTCGACACGACCGAGACGGCCGCGGTGGTCCATTCCTTTTCGGCGGAAAAGGGCATTCCGTACCCGGAAGTCGCGACCACGAACGAATCCGCCTTCGCGCACGATTACGGCATAACGAATTATCCGACGACGATCGTAATCGATCCGCACGGGATCCTGCGTGCGATCCATGCCGATAACATCTTGCCGCGCCCGCAACTGCATGCCTATATCGTCGCCGCGCAGCGCGGGGAAACGGCGCCGCTGATCAGCGCCGAACAGCAGAAGCTCGACGCGATGCTCGCGCCGGGGCAATTCCCCTTCGACGGCGATCCGGCGACCGTGCTCGCGAACGTGCGCGCCGCCGAAAAAGCGATCGAGAGCGCCGACGACGAGCTCGACGATGCGATGGACGATCCGGCGCGCGATCACGATCTGCTCAAGACGCACGCCGAGCAGGCCGCGCTGCGCGCCAAGGCGATCGCAGCGATGGAAAAAGTCACCGCCCAAACACCGGCCGATACGGTCCTCCTCGCGCGAATGCAGGGCGATCAGGCCCTCGAGGACGGCCGCTACGCCGACGCCGTAACCGCGTACGATTCCGCGCTCGCGATCGATGACAAAGATCAGGCCTCGCTTTCGTTTCTTGCCTATGCGCTCTCGAAGACCGGCGATCAAGCCGGCGTCGCGAGAATAGATCAACGCATCGCGACCTACTATCCGTCGTATGCGAGCGAGATCACGCTCGCGCGAGCCGAAGCGGCGCTCGGCGATCACGGTGCGACGATCGCCGCGATCGACGCGGCGATTCCGCTCGCTGCGCTCAAGTCGCCGGCGGTTCTCGCGTGGACGCACCTCTACGCGGGCCGCTCGGCGCTGCAAGTGCACGATACGGCGCGCGCGCGCTCGGAGTTTCTCGCCGCGCAAGCCGCGGCCGAACGCGTGCCACGCGACAACCCGCGCTATACCTGGTATCTCGAACAGTCGCAAGAAGCGCTGCTCGCACTCGGTCTCTCCGGGGCGCAACCGGCGACCGCGGTGACGATCGCGCCGTGGACCGGGCCCGATCTGCCGGGTTCGGTCGCGAGCACCTATAAGTATCGCGTCGCGCTCAGCGGTCCGGCCGGCAAGAACGTCACGCTGCACGCGAGCGGTTTGCCCAAGCAATGGATCGCGTCGTTCTGCACCGATCGCGTCTGTTCGCCGTTCACCGTGCAAACGACGATCCCGTCATCGGGCGTCAAGGTGATCGAGTTCCAGGTCATCCCCGACGGTCCGAATCAAAAGGCACATCCGACCGTGCGCATCGACGCCACCGCAGGCAAAGCCAAGAGCACGACGAGCACCGTCGTTACGTAGTTTCTCGCGGGCCATTGGGGAAGCGGGTTAGGCCGGTGCGAGGTGCTCCGCGGTTGCGGCGGCGGCGGCGATGCGCTTGGCCATGTTGCCGAAGATGAATTCGTGGAAAGGGATTAGGCTATACCAATACAGATAGCCGAAAATTCCGCGCGGCTCGAAGAAGGCGGTTTGCCGTAGCAGCGATCCGCCGTCGGGTTCGGGGATCGCCTCGAATTGCAGCCAGGCATTGCCGGGGAGGCGCATCTCGGCGCGCAGCCGCAAGAGCCCGGCGGGATCCCAGGCTTCGACGCGCCAGAAATCGATTGCGTCGCCGGTCCGCAGTTCGGTCGCCGAGCGGCGCCCGCGGCGCATCCCGAATCCGCCGACGAGCCGGTCCATCACGCCGCGCAGTTCCCACAGGGCGTCCGCATAGAGCCAGCCGCGTTTGCCGCCGAGCATCGAGAACACCGCAGCAACGTCGCGTGCAGTTGCCGACGTGCGCTCCTGACGCCGGTCGATCAGCATCCCTTCGGTGAGGCCGGCGAAGTTGCCGGGGAGCCGGCGCACATCGACCGCATCGAACCAGGTCGTTTCGAGGCCCGTCGTCAGATAGCGGTTCAGCGCGCGTTCGACCGCTTGCGTGTACCCCATCGGACGGATCGCGGGGAAATCGCTCAGCGCTTCATCGTGGCGAACGATGACCTCGTTCATCAGGCCGTCGATGAGCGGCCGCGCGATACGCGAGGGGATCGGCGTCACGAGATGGACCCACGCCGACGAAAGGCGCGGCGTGAAGAACGGAACGACGATCAACTGCCGCGCAAGCCCGCGGATCGCCGCGTACTGCAGCATCATCTCGCGATAGGTCAGCACGTCGCTACCGCCGATCTCGCGCACGACGTTGCCCTCGCGCTTCACCCCGAGTTCGGCGACGAGATACGAAAGCACGTCGCGAATCGCAATCGGTTGGCAGCGCGTGTTGACCCATTTCGGCGCGATCATGACGGGTAGCCGTTCGGTGAGATAACGCAGCATCTCGAACGACGCGCTGCCCGAGCCGACGATCACCGCAGCGCGATACTCCGTGACCGGAACGCCGCTCGCGCGCAAGAGCTCACCGACCTCGTGCCGGCTGCGCAGGTGGTGCGAGAGGCGCTCGCCGTCGTCGCCGAGGCCGCCAAGGTAGATGATGCGCGCAACGCCCGCTTGCCGCGCCGCATCTCCGAACGTCCGCGCGGCGACCCGATCGCTCTCCGCGAAATCGCTTTTGTTGTCGCTCATCGAGTGAATGAGGTAGTAGGCAACGCTGACGCCGGTGAGCGCGCGCACGAGATCGTCGTGCTTGAAAACGTCGCCTTGAACGACCTCGGCGCCCGCGAAGCGCCCGGCCAGACGCGCCGGCTCGCGAGCGAGGCAGCGAACGTCCGCACCGTCGGCGAGCAGCCGCGGAACGAGCCGGCCACCGATGTAGCCGGTCGCTCCGGTGACGAGAATTTTCATCGCTTGGGTTTGCGCGGAAAAATCGCAAAGTGGGGAATGCCGAGGAGCGCTCCGACGACCGAAGGTGTCGTCTCGGCGCCCAGCCGTGCGATCGGTGCGCCTTTGCGGATGATGGTGAGGGTCAGACCCTTCGCGCTGAGGCCCGCGGCGAGCGTGTGGATCAGCGGTTTTTCTCTTGTGAGCGCAGCCAGCGCGCGACGCAGATGACGCTTGACGTTTACCTGCGCCGTGATCTGTTGCTGGTCCACGACGATCGCGATGTGCTCGTCTCCGACCGTCACTTCGAGCGAACCGGAGATCTCGAGCACGGTTAGCGGGTTTCGGTCGTCCGGATGCGCAGCGCGCCGTTCAACCGCCATTTCGCGGAGGGAGCGTCCGGCGCGGTCGAGCTCGGGACGTTGATTTCCATGTTCTCGAATGTATATTCGATCGTTGCGCCGCGGCCGGTCAAGAAACCGTAGAGACCTTCGGCGAGTTCGGGCCAGTTCGTCGTTTGTACGGGTGCGTTCATGGTACTTTTCAGACGCCGATCTGCGGTGCGCAGTTCCAGAGGGAAGTCTCTTTTCGCGTGCACGGCAGCACGGTCCCATCATGGAAGGCCCGTGGAAATTCACGATTTCCACCGGTCGATTCGGGAATCGTACCGCGAAATTTCAGCAAGGTTGCCCAAGCCGACTCGCATGGTTCGCCCGCTTTACGTTCAGACGTCCTTCCTCGATCGAACGATGGCCATGCCGGGTTCTGCCAACGTGATTCGGTTTTGCGCGCGGCCCACTTTACGGGTCTGCTCCCGAAAGCCTGGGCAAATTCGCACATCAGAAACTTTCGTTTTGCGACGCTTGCTTCCGGTGAAACGAAGCCCGATCGCACGACATTACCGTGTCTGGTTACCAATCAGAACTGAGGAACTATGTCCAACATCCTGAAGAATGCCGATAACGCCGGCACGTTCAAGACGCTCATCGCCGCGGTGAAAGCCGCTGGTCTCACGGAGACGCTCGACGGCAAGGGACCCTACACGGTTTTCGCACCGAACGACGCAGCGTTCGCGAAACTGCCGAAGGGAACCGTCGAGTCGTTGCTCGCGGACGTGCCGAAGCTCAAGCAACTGCTGACGTACCACGTTGTTTCGGGCGACGTGCGCACGGCGGACGTGCGGAAACTCAAAGACATGAAAACCGTCGAAGGGCAGAACCTCCACATTCACGCCAACGGCGGCGTCAAGGTCAACGAGTCGAACGTGATCGGCTCCGACATCGTGAGCGACAACGGCGTGATCCACGTGATCGACACCGTCCTCACCCTCACGAAGTAGTCCCACCACAATCGGAAAGGCGGAGCCGGCGCCGGCTCCGCCGTTTTTTGTTGGCACGCGCCGGCCGGTCACCGTTAGGCGAAGGGAAGTGGCTCGGGTCTGGCACAAGGCGACGCCTATGGCACGCTCGCTCGACGCCCAAACGATTACCATGATCTGCGACCACATGAACGAGGATCACGCCGACGCGGTCCTTGGCTACGCCCGCACGCTCGCCGGCCGGACCGACGCGGCATCCGCGCGGATGACCGGATTCGATTCCGTCGGCATGGATCTCGCGGTCGAAACCGATTCCGGACCCGTGGACGTACGCATCCCGTTCGATCACGATCTTCGCGACGCCGACGACGCCCGCGACACGTTGATCGCACTTGCCCGCGCGTAGGTTGTCCGGCTAGAAAAACGGGTTGTGTGCTTTTTCCTCGCCGATCGTGGTTGGCGGGCCGTGGCCGGGCATGACGACGGTGGCGTCGTCGAGGGCGAAGAGTTTGAAGCGGATGCTGGCGAGGATGTCGTCGTAGGTCGAGATGTCGCCGTATGGGCCGCCGACGGAGCCGGCAAAGAGGGTGTCGCCCGAGAAAAGCGTTGATTTGAAGAGGAAGCACGAGCTGCCGTCGGTGTGGCCGGGCGTGTGCAGCATACGGATCGCGGCGTTTTCGCCGAAGGGGAGTTCGTCGCCGTCGTTGATCGGGAGCGCGTTCTTTGCGAGCGATCCGATCGCCGCGGAGTCGGCTTTGTGCATCACGATCTGCGCGTTGGGGTACGCCTTCGCGACGTCGGCCGTTGCGTCGCAGTGGTCGGCGTGTTTGTGGGTGATGAGGATATAGCGCAGGGTGTAGGGGCCTTCGTTCACGGCGCGCATCAGCGTTGATGGCAGGCCGGCCGGATCGATCAGCGCTGCCGTTTTCCCGTCGTCGAGGAAGAAGAGG
>Ga0116230_10000972_pt1 | contig 26189 bp, 15 predicted proteins | sample S1TSphfallax_3_FD_88678 | JGI IMG/M metagenome (GOLD analysis project Ga0116230, IMG submission 88678) | Host-associated microbial communities from peat moss isolated from Minnesota, USA - S1T2_Fd - Sphagnum fallax MG | ecosystem: Host-associated > Plants > Peat moss > Unclassified | place... | reverse complement strand
GGCATCTTGATCGACGCGGACGCGCAGTGGCGACCAACGGCAACCATGGCTGCCTTGCGTGTGCGCGCGGCGATGCTCGGCATGGCGCGCGATTTTTTCAAGGAGCGCAGCGTGCTCGAGGTGGACACGCCCACCTTGAGCTCAGGCGCGGTCACGGATCCCCAGATCGAGTCGCTGAGCGCCCGGATCCGCGGTTTGAGCTCGCCCTTGTATCTCAGCACGTCGCCCGAGTTCCCGATGAAACGACTGCTGGCGGCGGGCAGCGGTGACATCTACCACATCGGCAAGGTGTTCCGCGACGGCGAGCGAGGGCGCTGGCACAATCCGGAATTCACCCTCATCGAGTGGTACCGCATCGGCTTTGACGACGCGGCCTTGATGACCGAGGTCGACAGCCTGCTGAACGTGCTTCTGGCACCCCAACGGACCGTGCAGGCGGCGGAACGTCTCACCTATCGGGAGGCGCTCCAACGCCACGCGGGAGTTGAGCCGTTCTTGGACAGCGACACGGAGCTACGACACGCAGCCGAGCGGAACGGCATCGCTTGCGATGCCGATCTCGATCGCGATGCGAGACTGGATCTTTTGATGGGCATGGTTGTCGGCCCGAGGCTCGGTTTGGATCGACCCTGTTTTGTTTGCGACTATCCCGCTTCACAGGCTTCGTTGGCGCGGTTGAAACCGGGCTCGCCGGCGGTCGCCGCGCGCTTCGAGCTGTACTTGGATGGTGTGGAGTTGGCGAACGGGTTCCACGAACTGTCGAATGCCGATGAACAACGTGCCCGGTTCGAGCAGGACCTGCGCTTACGTCGCCGTCGAGCCCAGGCCGAACCGCCGATGGACGAACGACTGCTGGCGGCACTGCGGCACGGAATGCCGGACTGTGCCGGGGTGGCGCTCGGGTTTGATCGCTTGGTCGCAGCCGCCTTGCGCACCGCCGGCATCGCCGAAACCATGCCATTTACCATCGATCGTGCGTGAGCCCCTAGTCGGTCGGCCCAAGTCCACCGCCCATTTCGCGCGCATGTGAGTTGGGCCAGGCGCAATCCCAATGGGGTTGGGTCAGTTCTTGCCGCGCGACAGGTATTCGCCGGTCCGGGTATCGATGCGCAACACTTCGCCTTCATTGATGAAGAGCGGCACGCGCACCATGGCGCCCGTCTCGAGTTTGGCAGGCTTGGAACCGCCGGTTGCCGTGTCGCCGCGGACGCCGGGATCGGTCTCGATGACTTTCAGCTCCATATGGGCGGGCGGTGTGACTTGCAGCGGCACGCCGTTCCAGAGAGTGACCACGCAGATGGTGCCGTCTTTCAGCCACTGTGCGCCGTCGCCGACCGCTTCTTTGGAGGCGGTGAGCTGCTCGAAAGTCTCAGGCACCATAAAATTGAAAAAATCGCCGTCCCGATAGAGATACTGCATGTCGGTGTCGACCACATCGGCAGCCTCCACGGTATCGCCCGACTTCCAGGTTCGCTCGATCGTGCGTCCGGTCTTCAAGTTGCGCACCCGCACGCGGTTGAAAGCCTGGCCCTTGCCGGGCTTGACCATTTCATTTTCGACGATCGCATAGGGGTCGCCATCGATCAGAATCTTCAGGCCGGCTTTGAATTCGTTGGTGCTGTAGTTCGCCATCGCAGGTCTCGCGTTTGAGGGGCGGTATGATAGCCGCAACCCGCCCGTCTGGCCAATTTGGGGGAAAATCGCCGCCGAGCACCCGCCGGCTGAACGGACCCCACGAGCCTGTTCAGGCTCCTAGACGCCGTTCCCAGATTCGCATCAGGTCGGGTGCTACACTTCGCCACCTTTCAACGAGGATATCGACACGTGTCAGCCCCCGGCGCCGTTCCGATGATCGTCATGACGAAGTCACAGGACCACGTCGAAGCGATCAACAGCACGCTGCGCAAGGCCGGCCATCCGGTCCATTGCACATGGCTGCCGGACGCCCGCGACTTAGGGGATGCCCTGACCCAGATCAACCCGGAAATGCTGATCGCTTTCGTCGACGAGCCCGGCATCGATCTGGCCTCGATCATGAAGGTCCGGTCGCAAACCGCCCCCGACATGCCGGTGCTGATCGTGCGCGAGACCATCGATGAGGCAATAATCGCCGAGGCGATGCGCTTGGGTGCGCAGGATGCGGTCAGCCTGGCAAACCGCAGCCGGCTGCAGTCGGTAGCCACCCGCGAGCTGCGCGCTCACCGGCTCGAACGCGCACTGTCGACGACTCTGTCCTCCGCACGCGAGTATCGCGAACAGTTGCAACGTTTCCTCGAGGGCTCCGCCGACGCGATCACGCACGTGCAGGAGGGAATCGTCGTCGATGCCAACCGAGCGTGGCTCGAACTCTTCGGCTATTCCGGCGAAGACGCCTTGACGGGCACTCCATTGATGGATCTGTTCGAGCCGGAGACGCATCCGGCGCTGAAAGGGGCGCTCGTCGCCTGCCTGCAGAGCAAGTGGACGGATCATGGACTGAAAGTGCAGGCGCTGCTTTCCGACGGGTCGAGCCTGCCGCTGGAATTGACGCTGACCAAGGCCGACTACGAGTCGGAGCCGGCGATCCGGGTCTGCATTCCGGCGCGTCACAAGAGGGACGTCGACCTCGAAACCCGCCTGAGCGAAGCGGTCCAGAACGACGCTTCGACCCGGTTCCTGCAGCAGCGCTACCTGATCGCAGCGGTACGGGAGCGATGTACCTCGAGCACGCGCGGCGGCGTACGCCACATCGCCCATGTTAAACCCGACCGCTTCATCGAAATTCAAAACAAGGTGGGCGTGCTCGCGAGCGAGGACTTTCTTGCACAGGTGGCGGAAATTTTGCGGGTTCAGCTGACCCAGAGCGATATTTGCGGAAGATTCGGCGGCAACGCGTTCCTGATTCTGCTCGAACGCGGCACCACGCGAGACGTGGAAGCCTGGGCGGACAACATCGTGAACCGGATCAACCAGCACACCTTCAGCGCCGGCGAGAAGACGCTGTCGGCAACCGTCACCGTGGGTTTGGGATCGCTGCAGCCCGCCAACCCCGACGTGGCGGCCGCTGTCACCGAGGCCATCGGCGCAACGCGTCGCGGGCGCGAGCTCGGCGGCAACCAGTTTTACGCGATGACCAAGACCGACGCCGACACCGACACGCGCGTGCAGGCCTACGACAAGATTTGGGTGAAGCACATCAAGACGGCCTTGATGGAGAATCGCTTCAGGCTGGTGCAGCAGCCGATCGCAAGCCTGCTGGGAGAGGACAAGGGCATGTTCGACGTGCTCGTCCGGATGCTCGACGAACAGGGCACCGAAGTGCTGCCTTCGGAATTCATGGCGGCGGCGGAACGCAATGATCTGATGAAGAACATCGATCGCTGGGTGATCGGCGCATCCCTGTCATTCGCCGCCAACCGCAAGGCGGCTTGCATCTTCGTGCGTATTTCCAAGGATACCTTGCTCGATAAGAGCCTGCTGAGTTGGCTGCAGACACAGCTCCGGTCGCTCAAGATCGAACCAGCCCGCCTGTGCATTCAAGTCACCGAGGACATGGCGGTCCAGTACATGAAACAAACCCGGGATTTGTCCGAGCAGCTCCATGGTCTCGGCTTTCGTTTCGCCATCGAACACTTCGGCACCGGCCGGGATCCCTTCCGCCTGCTCACCGACATTCCCATGAATTTCATCAAGATCGACGGCTCGCTCATGCAAGGCCTGTCGACCAACCAATTGCAGCAGCAGCAGGTCAAGGGACTGGTCGAAGCGGCCAAGCGCAAGGGCGTCGAAACCGTCGCCGAGCGGGTGGAAGATGCCAACACCATGGCCGTGCTGTGGCAGCTCGGCATTGAATTCATCCAGGGCTACTTCGTCAATGCACCCGAAGACGTGACCATGTCGAGCGAGCGCTGAAGCAGCACCCTGCCCGGCCCGCGCGGTCGCGCCACTGCGGTGCGCCGAGGCTGCGCTGCGCCACACGGCGCCTTGCCTCAAGGGGCGGATACCTCCAGCCGGTCGATTTGTTTGTAAGCGCGTGAGAACCGCTGCCGCCGCTGACCCTTTCGATCCTGAAAGGCCTTGAGTTCCTCGTATTTGAGCTTCATCGGCGCACTCAAACCGCTGTACACCGTGAGCAGCTCGCCCGGCGCAACGGCGGCGGCGGCCACCAGATATTCGTCGCGATCCGCCGATTTCTTGCCGGGGATGCCGTAGAGGTTCTGGCCCTTGCCCGACGTCATCTCCTCGATCTCACGGGCGGGCAGCGCCAGCACCTCGCCGTCGTTGTTGACCAGCACCGCGAAGGCGGCGGGATCGGTGATCGGGTGGGCCGGCAGGACGCGGGCGTTGTCGGGCACCTTGAGCACGGACTTGCCTTTCTTGTTGCGCGCATACAGCGCCGAGAGACGCGCGGTGAAGCCGTAGCCCGCATCGCTCAAGAGCAACCATCGATCGTCAGGCTCACCGATCAGCACGGCGGCGAAGGTGGCACCATCCGGCGGATCCACCCGGCCCGACAGCGGCTCGCCATAACCTCGGGCGGCCGGCAATTGGTGGGCATCCAAACTGTAGGCCCGCCCGGTCGAATCGATGAACACGGCCTGCTGCAGATTGCGGCCGCGCGCAGCGGCCTGAAACTCATCCCCGGTCTTGTACGAAAGCGCCCGCGCATCGATGTCATGCCCCTTCGCCGCACGAACCCAACCCAGACGTGACAACACGATGGTTGCCGGCTCGCTCGTGAGCAATTCAGACTCGGAGATGGCCTGGGCGGCCTCGCGCTCTACGAGCTTGGTGCGGCGATCGTCGCCGTATTCCTCGGCATCGCTCGACAATTCATCGCGAATCAAGCGCGTGAGCCTTGCCTTGGATTTGAGAGTGGCCTGGATTTCGTCACGTTCCTCGCTCAACTTTTTCTGCTCCTCGCGAATCTTCATTTCCTCGAGGCGTGCGAGGCGACGCAGCTTGGTTTCGAGGATTTCCTCGGCCTGCTCGTCGGACAGTTTGAAGCGTTTGATGAGCGCGGGTTTCGGGTACTCCTCCGTCCGCACGATTCGAATCACTTCATCGAGATTGAGGTAGGCAATCAGCAGGCCGTCGAGAATGTGCAGCCGCGCACTCAATTTCGCGAGCCGGTGATTCAGGCGCCGCGTGACGGTCGTACGGCGGAATTCCAGCCATTCCAGCAGCAGTTCCTTCAATCCCATCACGCGCGGCCGCCCATCGAGCGCGATCACATTGAGATTGACCCGGTAATTGCGCTCGAGGTCGGTGGTGGCGAACAGGTGGGCCATCAACGCGGCGGTGTCGACACGATTCGATTTCGGCACGATCACCAGCCGCGTCGGATTCTCGTGGTCCGATTCATCGCGCAGGTCCTCGACCATGGGCAGCTTCTTCTGCTGCATCTGCGCTGCGATCTGCTCCTGCACCTTCGCACCCGATACCTGGAAAGGCAGGGCGTCGATCACGATCTGGCCATCCTCGATATCGTAGGTGGCGCGCGCCTTGAAACTGCCGGAACCCGTCTCGTACATCTGCACCAGATCTTCGCGCGGGGACACGATTTCCCCGCCGGTCGGCAGATCCGGGCCCTTGATGCTCGCCATGATCTTGCGCGTGCTCAAGTCGGGATCATCGAGCAGGGCGATGCAGGCCTTGACCACCTCGCGCAGGTTGTGCGGTGGAATGTCGGTGGCCATCCCGACCGCGATCCCGGAGCCGCCGTTCAGCAACAGATTCGGCACCCGCGCGGGCAACATCGTCGGCTCCTCCATGGAGCCGTCGAAGTTGGGCACCCAATCGACGGTGCTGGCACCCAATTCCTCGAGCAACACCGTGGCATAGCGGGTGAGGCGCGATTCCGTGTAACGCATCGCGGCAAACGACTTGGGGTCGTCGGTGGAACCCCAGTTGCCCTGACCGTCGACGATCGGGTAGCGGTAGGCGAAATCCTGGGCCATGTGCACCATGGCTTCGTAGCAGGCCGAATCGCCATGCGGATGGAACTTGCCGATCACGTCGCCGACGGTTCGCGCCGATTTCTTGTGCTTCGCTCCGGCGGCAAGACCCAGTTCGCTCATCGCATACACGATGCGGCGTTGCACGGGCTTCAGGCCGTCGCCCAGGTGCGGCAGCGCCCGGTCGAGGATCACGTACATCGAATAATCGAGATAGGCGCGTTCCGCGAAGCTCTTCAAGGGCTCCCGTTCCACCCCGTCGAAATTGAGTTCCTGCTCCTTCATACGTGGGCGAGATTGCCCTTGCTCTCGAGCCATTCACGGCGGTCACCGGCCCGCTTTTTCGCGAGCAGCATGTCGAGCAACTGATCGGGACTGTCTTTGGCGTCGATCGTCATTTGCACCAGGCGTCGCGTCTGCGGCGCCATGGTCGTTTCGCGCAATTGAATTGGATTCATCTCGCCCAGGCCCTTGAACCGCGTCACCACGGGTTTGACCCGCGGACTGTCGACGGAGAGACGGCCGAGAACCTTTTCGCGCTCAGCCTCGTCGAGTGCGTAGAAAACCTCCTTGCCGGCATCGATCCGGAATAGCGGCGGCATGCACACGTACACGTGCCCGGCCGCCACCAACGGGCGGTAGTGACGCAGGAACAGCGCGCACAGCAGGGTGGCGATATGCTGCCCATCGCTATCGGCATCGGCGAGAATACAGATCTTGTGGTATCGCAGCCCGGACAAGTCGGTGGCCGCCGGCTCCACGCCGATGGCGATCGTGATGTTGTGGACCTCCTGTGACTGGAGAACTTCCCGCGTATCCGCTTCCCAGGTGTTCAAGATCTTGCCCCGCAGCGGCATGATGGCCTGGGTCACGCGGTCACGCGCCTGTTTCGCGGAGCCCCCTGCAGAATCGCCCTCGACCAGAAAGAGCTCGCCCCGCTCGGGGTCCTGGCTCACGCAATCGGCCAGCTTGCCGGGGAGCGCAGGGCCGGCGACGATCCGCTTGCGGGCGACCTTCTGGCTGTCCTTGAACCGCTGCTGCGCATTGGCGATGGCCAGCATGGCGATTTTCTCACCCTGGTCCGGGTGCTGATTGAGCCAGAGCGCAAAGGCGTCCTTGATGACACCCTGGACGATGCCCGCCGATTCACGCGACGACAGACGCTCCTTGGTCTGGCCGGCGAACTGGGGCTCACGCATCTTGAGCGACAGCACGAAACTGACGCCATCCCAGACATCCTCCGGCGCCAGCTTCAGACCGCGCGGAACGAGACTGCGAAACTCGCAGAATTCGCGCACCGCATCCGCCGCGCCGGAGCGCAGCCCATTGACGTGAGTGCCTCCTTCGACCGTCGGGATGAGATTCACATAACTCTCGGTGACCCGGTGCTCCGACTCGAGCACCCAGGCAATCGCCCAATCGACCGATCCGCCGTCGGTGTCGCGCTTGCCGTAGAACGTCTCGGCCGGCAGCCATTCGCCCTTGCCGAGTTCCTCGGCCAGATACTCATGCAGGCCGCCGGTGTAGAGCCACTCGTCGCGCTCACCGGTGAACTCGTTGGTCAACGTGACCCGCAGGCGTGGGCAGAGCACGGCCTTCGCACGCAATACCTGTTTGAGACTCGGGATCGCAAACTTGTCCGTGTCGAAGTACTTGCCGTCGGGCCAGAAGCGGATCGTGGTGCCGGTCTTGGATTTGGGCGTGTCACCGACCACGGCGAGCTTCGATTCCGGTGTGCCGCCTTTGAAGCTGAGGTTGTATTGTTTGCCGCCGCGGCGCACCCAGCATTCCAGATGCTTCGACAGGGCGTTCACCACGGAGACACCCACGCCGTGCAGGCCGCCGGAATGCTGGTACGTTTTGTCGTTGAATTTTCCGCCGGCGTGCAGCCGGGTCAGGATCAACTCCACCCCGCTGACCTTCTCCTTGGGATGAATGTCCACGGGCATTCCGCGGCCATCGTCCTCAACCTGCAACGATCCGTCTTTGAATACCGTGACGTCGATGCTCTCGCAATGGCCGGCGAGCGCTTCATCGACGCTGTTGTCGATCACTTCATGCGCGAGGTGATTCGGACGGGTCGTGTCCGTATACATGCCGGGGCGGCGCCGCACCGGGTCCAAGCCGCTCAATACCTCGATGTCGGAGGCCGTATAAGAGGATGTCATAAGGCGGCGGAGTCTAGCACGCGATTCCGCCGCCAATCAGCGAGGAGCCTGTCGAGCCCGCACGTGAGCCAAGTCCGGACTCCTTCCTGGCAAGCCCGAAAGGTTTAGGATATCGTGCGCCGATCATGGGAATAGCCAATGCGCAAAACCTCGTTCGCAGCGTCCCGGTACTGCCGCGCCCCTATGGGATCCGCGTGAGTCTCAAGGCCGGCGATCCCTTCGCCCGACTGTTGGGAAGCGACTGGCAGAAGACACATTGGTTTTTCACGGCCGCCGAACGCGACCAGAAGCTCGAAGAAATGGCCCGCAAGCACGAGTACTCGCGCATTGGCGACCAACCGGCATTGGTCTTCGAAAAGATTGAAAATCTCTCGGAAAGCCGTAGCTTCAACTAGAAGGTCCGCCCCAGGAAGAGGAAGAACGCCGCCAGGCCGCGGGTGTCGTATCCCGAGCCGAGATAAAGCGGACCCAAGAAGGTGTCGAACGCCAGGAATACGGATGCGTCCTTGTGGGCGGTACCCCAACTCATTTCTTTGGGCTCGCTCCACGTGCCACCCGCTTCCAGCGACATGCCGACGTAGGCGGGAAATTCGAAGAAGCCCTCACCGCCGCGCCCGATCTTGCGAAAGTAGACCGCGCGCGTAATCGCATAGTTGGGACCGAGCAGGGCCGTCTCCGGCAAGCCGGAGAGATTCAGGAAGCCGCCGAGCGAATAGAATTCGGGTGCATAGTACGTCGGCAGCAGCGAGCGCGGCTGACTGTCATCGACGGTCACGCCGGCCGAAGTCCACCAGAGATAGGTGTTGCGGCCACGCGATTCCGCGAGCAGGTAATCGGCCGACAATCGGTCTCGCACGAAGTCCGCGCCCAGATCCGTGCGGTCGGCATCCCACTGGACGGAAAACGCAGCGCCGTCACGCGGGAAGTGCACATTGTCGAGCCGGTCGTAGCTGAATTTTACGAACAATTCGCCCTCGTTGTACTGCCCCTCGACCAGATTCGGTTGGACGCCGCCGAGAGTGGGGTCCGAGTCTTCCAAGCCCGCATCGGCGAAACGCTGCCGCGTGGATCCATTGGTGCGATGCAGCCCCACCCGGACCTCGCCCCAGTTGCCGAGTTCGCGGCCCACGTCGAAATCGGCCTCCGCTTCCCGGTCGCGAAAATCCGCAACTTCTTCGCTGCCGTTGTAGATCGGCAAATCGCGCGCCTCGATGCGTGCGCTGGGTGCGACGAACCAGGTGCGCAACGGATCGAGCGGCTGGTAGAACTCGCTGACCACCTTGGGGTCGTAGCCGATCTGCACGTCGGTCAAGAGTTCGGCGCCAAAATCGTTGATCTCGGTGAGCAGAAATCGTGCAGCCGCGTTGTAGTGGCTATTGCCCTGAAAATCGTCCTGCAGATTGAGCCCGAAGCGGACGTAATTGGGACCCCAGGATTTGCGGCGGGCGTGGATCTCGAGGCCCGATTCTTCGTCGCTGCCGGCGGCGGCGCTGCCGGCCGATGCTGCGCTGCCATTCGCCGTCGCTGCGTCGACGGCAGCCGCCGGCTCCTTCACCAAACTGTAATCCAGCGTTTCGAAATTGCCGAGCCCATACAGCTCGGTAATGCGCTTGCCCACCTCGACGGGGTCCACGGGTTTGCCGATCAGCGGCTGCATCTCGGCGAGCAGGGTCCTCTCGTAGCGCTTTGACTGGGGGTCGACGCGCACGAATTGGATCGTCGCTTGCGCAGGGGCTCGCGCTGCACGGCCTGCCAAATACTGTGCATAGCCGGCCGTATCCAGCCGCAAGGCGGCGAGCTTGTCCGCGGCACCGCGTGCGGCCTTCTCACCCTGCACGACGGTAGCAACCCCGGATACGAAGTCGGTCGCGTTGGCGGTGCCCAGTTGCGGTTCGATCAGCACGTCCTGCGGGCCCAGCGTTTTGAGTTGCCGATCCGAATCCTTGCGAACCAAGATCGCGAGCATCTGGTTCGATATGGATATTGCCGAATCGAGCTGCGCTCTATCTTGAAGGGGGAAGCTCACATCGGAAACGATCAGCACGTCGGCGTGCATCTCGCGCGCCACATTGATGGGTAGATTCTCCGCCAAACCCCCATCAACGAGCAGGTGTCCCTGATAGTCGACCGGGGGGAATACTCCCGGCGCCGAAATGCTGGCGCGCATGGCGATGGCCAGATCGCCCTTGTTGAGCAGCACCGCATCGCCCGTGAGCAAATCCGTTGCCACGGCACGGAACGGCGTCGGCAGCCGATCGAAATCGGCGGGATCCTCCACGGACAAGGTCAATTGCCTCAAGGTCTCCTCGAGCTTCTGGCCCTGGATCAAGCCTTTCGGCAGTAGAATCCGGCCATGCTTGAGCCCCAGCGGGAGTCGCACCAGAAAGTTGCGGTCGTCCTGCTTGCGCCGGAAGGCGAGGTCGCGACGCGGCGGCACGTCACGAAAAGCCTCCTGCCAATCGAGCGATCGGACGATCTTCTCGATGTCATCCGCCCGGAGGCCGCTCGCATACAGTCCGCCGACGACGGCACCCATGCTGGTGCCGGCGATACAATCGATCGGCACCTTGAGTTCCTCGAGCACCTTGAGCACCCCGACATGCGCAAGGCCCCGGGCACCGCCGCCCGAGAGCACCAGACAAATTTTGGGACGCAGCGAAACTTGCGCCGGCTGGCCGTCCTCGGCATCCGCTCCTGCGCCCGAGGCGGATGACGCCGAAGCGACTGCGCTCAACATGCCGGCTGTCAGCGCGCCCATTGCCAGCGCGCGGGCCCATCCGTGTGGTGCCAAGAAATTCCCCATGGTGGGGACGCAGTTTAAAGCACGACGTTCATGCTGGAGGCGGTAAAGATGTTCGTCGCTGGGTTGTAAAAACCTCGGACGGTGAACTGCAGCACCGGATTGCCGGCCGTGACCGATGCGTTGTACTGCGTGACGAAGTCGGCAAAGTTGGTGTAGGTGGCGATGCTCGTGGAGGATGTCGTGATGGTCGGCGTCACCGTCGAAGTACCCGGGTTGCCGATCGAGTATTGCGGCGCGAAGGTCGTCGTCACCGGCAGCGTGGTCGGCACGATCTGCGGGCTTGCCGGCAATGTTGCGAGATTGATCGTTTCAGGCCCGATCCGGATGACCGCTGAATCGGCATTACTGGTGTCGATGGTAAATCCTGCGCTGCTCAATCCGACGAAAGCGGTCGTGCTACCACCCCCGCTGTAGCGGTACAAAACCCGCAAGGTCGCCGGCTGACACACCGCGCTCCAGGCGCCGCAGTACTGCGTGCCCGGCGTCGTCGTACTACCGCCGGCAAGCTGCACCGATGACGCATTGTTGATCGCATAGGCGGTGTAATCCGGTGGCGCGGTGCCGTAAGGCGTCGCCAATCCATTGATGAAGATCGGATCGCCGGCACCCGTCCCGGATGGCACGGTCAGGGTCTGGGTGGCGACCGTGAAAGCCGCCGCCGTCGGCGTGGTCGTCCCGTTGCCGGCAAAATCGAAATCGCCGGCAGGATAATCATCGATGGCCGAGAGATTCATGGTGAGCGTTCCCGCGCCCAATGATGACAGCGTACCCCACAACTGGGTCTGCAGGAGGCGCACCGAACCGGTGTTGGTTGCCGAAGTACCCGTGGCATCGATTTGAATCTGATTTGAGGCCGATACGCTGTAGATCCCGCGGGCCGTGATGTGTTGGCCGACGGCAATCGAGTCGGTGTTGAGGCCGGCGACGGAACCGATGCCATCGGCGGTCACCAGAGTCCCCGCGCCGAGCAGAACTCGAGTTTCGCCGTTCTCGAATTCGAATGTGTCGGCCGTATTCAAGATCAGCGTCGATCCGAGCAGCGTCAGCGTATTGCCCGTCCGCGCGACGACCTCGCCGGTGATTCCCTCGGTGTAGATGTCCTCGAGGGTGCTGCCGCCCACCACATACACGGGATAAAACGTTCCAGCCGGCGCATTGTTGAGCGGATCCACCGATGGCGAGAACGTCGCGTAGGACGCGGTGATCGTGCTGCCGGCCGAGAGTTGGGAGAGCTGCGTGATGCCGGCGTTGCCGGTGAACGCCTGACCGTTCAGCGTGTACACCGTGTTCGCCGTGCCGAACAAGCTGAGCGAACCCAAGTTGCTCACCTCGTCGTAGAACGGGCGCGTGTAGACGGTGAAGGTGCCGATATCGACATTCGTATTGATGAGCGGGCCGCGGATGCGAATCAGTTTGGTATCCGAAGGTGATACCCCGACCGTGAGGAAAGGATTGACGACAACCGTCGGGACGCCGGCAGCGATGGTCACATAACCCGATGCCGCGAGGTCGAAGTTGATGGCCAGCCGCTGAGCGCTGGTCGACGCGTAGGTCGGCGACACCACCAACGCATTCGCCGCATCCCAAGTGACGGTCTCGGAGAAAGTGGTTACATTGGGGCTGGTGGTACCGACCGTGTTCTGCGCGCCGGCGGTGTTTTGCACGATGGCCGGGGTCGGCACGCCGTTCACGAAGACGCTGATGGCAGCGTCCGTATAATCGAGCGTGATGGTCGCCGACTGATAAGTGCCATTCGGAACGGTTGCCGAGCCCCACATTTCGGCGATGCTCTGTTCCTGGGTGAAGTCGACGATCTCCGGAGTGGCAAGCGCCGTCACCTCGACTCCGTCGGTGCGCGTCAGGGTGATCGAATCGACGGTGACGACATAGCTGGCGAAATCGGCCGGAGCGCTCGTGACCGAAGTACCCCCGGGCTCGCTGGTCACCGTCACCCAGGCGATGCCGTAATAGCTGTCGTTGCTGGGCCGGTGGCAGCCCGCGGCCATGACCGCTGACGCGCAAACGAAAATTACGAACAATTGACGGCCAAGGGACTTGAGCGATGAGTGCACTACGACTTCCAATTTTATAAAGTGTCGGGAACGAGCGAGGCTGCCGGGCAAGGCTGCGTAGAATAATGGCTTTCGAGAGCCGGCGCGCGGCAAAGTTCCATGGCCGCGGCCGGCCGCCGGCTTGCTAAGGCATCACCGCAGCGCCGGCCGGGGCACTTGCTGGGTGATACAATGGATGTTTCCGCCACCGAGCAACACCTCGCGCGTCGGCACACCGACCACCTTTCGGCTTGGAAAGAGGCGCCGGAGCGTACGCGCGGCTGCTGCATCCCACCGCTTGTCGTAGAGCGGCATGACGACCACTTTGTTGGCGATGTAGAAATTGACATAGGAGGCGGGCAGCCGATCGCCGGCACGGCGCGGCAGGCTGCCGGCGCGTGCGTCGACCCCGGCTGCCTCGGCAGCCGATAGGGTGAGCGGGCCGGGCTGGTGCAACTTATGGATGGTGAGCGGCCGGCCGCGGGCATCGCGCGCCCGTTTGAGACGTTGGTAGGCATCCTGGGAAATCTCGTACTGAGGGTCTTTGCGGTCCTCGGTCCAGGTCAACACGACGTGACCGGGACTGGTAAAACACGCCAGTTCGTCGATGTGGCCGCCGGTCTCATCGAGATACACTCCCTTGTCGAGCCAGACCACGACCGAGATCCCCAAGTAGCGCTTGAGCACGCTCTCGATGTCGGCACGCGACGCCCCGCCGTTGCGGTTCGGGTTGAGCAGGCACTGCTCGGTCGTCAGGCAGGTTCCCTGACCATCGACATGGATGGCTCCGCCCTCCAGCACGAATGAGGTGCGATACCGATCGCTGGCCTCGATTTCGAGCACCTTCTGCGCCACTTCGTCATCGCGATCCCAAGGGAAATAAAGCCCTCCGGCGAGACCACCCCAGGCATTGAACGTCCAATCGACCCCGCGACGCCGACCTCGGCCATCGATGAGAAACGTGGGCCCGCAATCCCGGATCCACGCATCGTTGCTGGAGATCTCGACCACCCGCACTGCCGGCGGCAACCGTGCCCGCGCATTCTCATATTGATTCGCCGAAGCACCCATCGTCACCGGCTCGCCCTGCGCAATCGCGGTGGCGACTGCAGCAAAAGCGGCTTGCGCCGGCTTGGCGCCATCCCGCCAGTTATCCGGACGTTCAGGCCAGAGCATCCAACAGCCCGAGTGCCGCTCGAATTCCGCCGGCATGCGAAATCCGTCTCTTGCAGGTGTGGATGTCAGTGTGCGCAATGCGGGCCTCCGGGCGCGCATGCTAGCATTGGTCCCGGCAATAAAGGAGCCAACCCATGTCCGCAGCCATGCCCGTTACTCTGAAAATCCCGGCAGGAGGCGAGAAAATCACCATCAGCAACGGCAAGTTGCAGGTACCGGACCGGCCCATCATCCCCTTCATCGAAGGTGATGGCACGGGTCGCGACATCTGGGCCGCGAGCGTACGGGTATTCGATGCCGCGGTTCACAAGGCCTATGGACTCACGCGCAAGATTCACTGGATGGAGGTGTTTGCCGGCGAGAAGGCCAACAAGACTTATAACAGCTGGCTGCCCGATGAGACCGTGACCGCCTGTCGCGATTATCTCGTGTCCATCAAGGGCCCGCTCACCACACCCGTCGGCGGCGGCATTCGCTCGCTCAACGTGGCGTTGCGCCAGCTTCTCGATCTGTACGTCTGCCTGCGCCCGGTGCGCTGGTTCAAGGGTGTTCCCTCACCCGTGAAAACGCCCGAGAAGGTCGACATGACGATTTTCCGCGAGAACACCGAGGATATTTATGCCGGCATCGAATTCGAGGCCGGCAGCCCCGAATGCTTGAAGTTTCTCGAGCTCTTCAAGCAAAGCTTCCCCAAGCAATTCGCCAAGATCCGCTTTCCGGACACCTCCGGCATCGGCTTGAAGCCCGCCTCCAAGGAGGGCACCGAACGCTTGTTCCGTGCCGCGATTCAGTACGCCATCGCCAACAAGCGCAAGAGCGTCACCATCGTGCACAAGGGCAACATCATGAAGTTCACGGAGGGTGCCTTTCGCAATTGGAGTTACCAGCTGGCCGAGCGCGAATTTCCCGACCAGGTCTTCACCTGGGAACAATGGGAACGGAGGAAAGCCGCTGCGGGCGAGAAGGCGGCCAACGATGAGATGGACGCCGCGAAACGTGCCGGCAAGGTCATCATCAAGGATGCGATCGCCGATATCACCCTGCAGCAAATATTGACCCGGCCCGACGAATTCGACGTCATCGCCACCATGAATCTCAACGGCGATTACATCTCCGATGCGCTCGCCGCCCAGGTCGGCGGCATCGGGATCGCGCCCGGCGGTAACGTCAATTACCTGACCGGCCACGCCGTGTTCGAGGCCACGCACGGGACGGCACCCAAGTATGCGGACCTCGACAAGGTCAATCCCGGATCGGTGATCCTTTCGGGAGAGATGATGTTGCGCTACATGGGATGGCTCGAGGCGGCGGACGCCATCATCGCTGCGATGGATAAAACCATCGGGCAGAAAACCGTGACCTACGACTTTGCGCGCTTGATGGCGGGGGCCACCGAGGTTAAGTGCAGCGAATTCGCCGATTCATTGATCCGCAATCTCTAGCGGGCGGGGTCGCTCTGCGGCAGCGGAGTCGACCGCGGCGAGGTGTAACTCGCTGCGTTGCTTGAGGACATCGAAGGCGGCGATTCGATAGGCTTCCGTCATGGTCGGAAAATTGAAAATCTGTTCGACGAAGAAGCCGGCCGAGGCCGAAGCGGCGATGGCCGACTGGCCCAGATGAATGAGGTCCGTGGCGCTCTCGCCGAGCACCTGAACCCCGAGTACCTGAGCGCTATCGCGATCGCAGACCAGGGTCAGGAACCCGACCGGCTCGCCGACGATGTGGGCGCGTGCCACTTCGCGAAAGTCGGCGCGTCCGACGATGACAGAGATGCCGCGCGACTCCGCCTCACCGGCATTGAGCCCCACACACGCCATCTCCGGAATCGTGTACACGCCGGTCGGCACGAGATTGTGGATATCCGGCGGCGGCAGTCCGAACGCGGCGAGCGCGGCGCGCCGGCCTTGGTCGGCGGCAGCGCATGCAAGGGCCGGCGGCCCGATGGCATCGCCCGCCGCATAAATGCCGGGGACGCTGGTCTGGAAATTCGCGTCCACCTGGACATGGCCGCGGGAAGTGAGCTGAAGACCGAGACGCTCGAGGCCGATGCCATCCACGTTGGCGACTCGTCCGAAGGCGGCGAGCACGATGTCGGATTTGAAGCCCTTCGCACCGCGCGTGATGACGTCCACCTGGGCGAACCCGTCGAAGCACGCGCTCTCGACTTCGACACCGCCGAGATAGTGTCCACCCATGTGACGCAATGCAGTCAAAAAGCCTTCACGCATTGCGGGGTCGAGGAAACCCAAGGGCTCGGCCGCCTTGTCGATCATCGTCACCTCACAGCCAAGCGCCGCGAAGATCGAGGCATATTCGCAGGCGATCACGCCGCTGCCGAGCACCGTCATCGATCTCGGCAGATACGGCAGGCTCAAGATCGAATCACTGTCGAGGACGTGCTCGTGATCGACGGCGATGGCCTTGACGTGCCGCGGCCTGGACCCCGTCGCCAGCAGCATGCGTGGCGCACGCAGCACGCAGCGGGTGCCATCCAAACGCTGGACTTCGATTCGGCGGTCATCGAGCAGCACGCCCTTGCCGCGGATCAGTTCGACCTGGTTGCGCGCCACCTGCGCGTGCAGGTAACGGTCCTGCGAGGCGATCACCGCGTCCACCCCTTTCAAGAGGGCGGATAGGGGTGCGTCCCTGGCGAGTTCGATTTCGAGCGAACCGCCATCGCTGCGAGTCCGGCGAAAGCGCAGCGCCTGTTCGCGCAGGGCCTTGCTCGGAATGGTGCCCGACAGCAGGCAAGCGCCGCCGACCTGCGCCTCGCGTTCGATGATCGCCGCGCGATAGCCCGCCTTGGCCGCTTGAATGGCCGCCTTTTGTCCCGCGGGCCCAGAGCCCAAGCAGATCAAATCGAAATCCTGCGGCGTGGCCATGGTCAGGAGCCAGTGCTGCCGGCAAGAGCAAGGACGTGATCTCGCTTGCCGAGGAGCGCGCGCCGCTCCTCGGCGAACAACCCCAAGCTCTCGAATACCGGATCTTCGAGCACGACGTCCTCCGTGAGCAGTTCAGGGTAGAGGCAGTGCGTTGCCAGCAGGTGCGCTGCGTTCACGGTGCCCGCCAGATCGCCGCTCGGCGAAGCACGGTAGTTCCGCCAATCGCAGGCGCCATCCTGCACATCCGCGGGCAGGTTCCAGTCACTCATCAATAAGCGCCCGAAGGAGGGCTCGAACTCGATGATGAGATCGCCGAACGATCGCGCATCCATCACCGTTCGATGCTCGCCTTCGAAACGCGCCAGAATCTTCAAAGCCAGTGCCGCACCCGTGCGATGCATCAGCGCCGCCAAGAATGCGCTCTCCACATGTTTGCGGCGTTCGCGCGCGACCTCCTTCGCCCACAGCCCCGAAAGCCACGCTTCGCGCCACAATTCGTCGGCCTCGGGCTCATGGCCCGGCGCACTGAAAACCTCACCATGCAGCATGACCGCCATGGCGATGTTGCGCACTTCGGCCACCCCGAGCCATGAAACAGCCTGCCGGAGCGATACCACCGGCGCTCGTGGACGCATCGCCGGCGAATTGGCGATGCGCATGATCTCACCGGTCAGCGCGGGATCGGATTCTATCAAGCGAGCCAATTGGGGTGAGTCGAAGACCTGCTGGGCGGTGAGCTGCGCGAGTTCGGCGCAGACGCGCGGCAGGGGCGCAATGTGCTGTGGATTCAAGAGCGCATCGCGCAGGAATTTCTGCGCAGGCGTGGTTTGCATCGAGGATAAAAACCCCACCGAATCTCGATTCATGGAACCCCCTGTCTGCGCCCGCCACATCCAAGCATCGGCGGGCGGCTGCAATCCTTGAGGGAGGTCGGCGGGCTGCCGCGGATCCGCGGCCGGGCCCGCTATGTCAAATCGAGCGCCTGGGCCAGATCGGCGATGAGATCCGCAACGGCTTCGATGCCAATCGACAGTCGCACGGTCCTGGCCCCGATCAGCGATGCGGCACGTTGCGCCGCAGGGATGTCCTGGCCGCCGAGCAAGGCCGGCGGCATGACCAGGGACTCAGTGGAACCGATGCTTGGCGTGATGGAAAAAAACTTCAATGCGTCGGCGAACCGGCTGCCGGCCGAAGGAGCCGTCAACTCGAAACTGACGACGCTGCCGAAATCCCGCATTTGACGCTTTGCCAGAAGGTGCTGTGGATGGGTTTCAAGTCCCGGATAGAAAACACGCGAGACCTTGGGGTGCGTTTCCAGAAACCGGCTGACCGCCAGCGCGTTCGCGCATTGCCGCTCGTAACGCAGACAATAGGTGCGCATGCCGCGCTGAATCAAAAAGGCCGCATGCGGATCGAGCGTCGGCCCCAGCGACTGCACGTCCTTGCGCATGGGATTGATCAGATCCCGGTTGCCGATGATGGCGCCACCCATCACGTCGCCGTGCCCCGAGGCGAACTTGGTCAGGCTGTGCAAGAAGATATCGACCGGAAATTCACCATGATTGTGGAACCCGGCAAAGGTGTTGTCCATGACGGTGAGCGCATTCGCCCGGGCCGCATGCGCAGTCAGATGCCCGATGTCCGCGATCTTGGTGACCGGATTCGTGGGACTTTCGAATATCACCACGCGAGTCGGGGTGCTCGCGAGCACCCGTTCGATACCGGACAAATCCTCGATCGAGAGCAGCGTGTGAGTCACGCCGAATTTGCCGAGCAGGCGCTGCACGATGTATCGCGTGGGTCCGTAGGATTCGATGAAAGCCAGCACGTGATCGCCCTGTTTGCACAGCGACAGCAGACTTGCCGAGATCGTCGCGACGCCCGAACCGACCAGCAGACAATCCTCCCGGCCCTGAAGGCCCGAGAGGGTCAGTTCCAATTGACGCAGGGTGGGATTGGAGGTGCGCGAATAGAGGAATCCGTCGCGCTCGCCCCGCAAATGGCGCAGTGTCTCTTGCGTGTCGTCGAAGTCGAACTTGACCGACTGGTAGATCGGCGCAACCAACGGCCGATTGTCCGGCGCGAGGGCCACCACCGGCGGGTGATTGACGAAGGTGTCATTTTTCATCGGCGGCACCGCGATGGCCGTGGGGGTCAGCCCGCCGCGATGGCGGCAACGCGGTCCGCCGCGTCGCCGCCCTCGTGGCGCAATTTGAGGTCGTAGTACAGGGCCAGCAAAAAACAGGGCACCAGGGGAATGAGCGCCACATTGATCACCGTGGCCGTGCCCTGCCCGATCACGAGGCCCCACCCGCCCGCTCCCAACTCATGTTCCGCGACGGCATCGACGATGGCGCCGATCAGGCTGACAACCATGGAGACGACGATGGCCACGCTGACGACCTTCGCCGACCACCACCAGTAACCTTTGATGAGTCGCGCGCTGACGCTGAACGACTCGAGGATGCCGGTGCGCTCGACCACGAGGGCAACGATCGCGAGTTGGTAGATGCCGAGCAGATAGAGGCCCGGGACGAGCAGGAGGAGCAGGCCCAAGCCGATGACCAACGCCAGCAGGAAACTGACGGCAAACAGCCGGCCGAGGAGACTGAAGCCCGTGGCGATTGCATCACCCAACGACGCCTCGCTGCGCGTCGCGATGCCGTCGAGCGCACTGATGAGCGCCGCATAGAGCACCAGGTAAATGGAGGACAACAGGGCGACGGAGAGCCAGATGGTGGGCGAGCCGAGTTCGGCCAGCATCCATTGCGCCCCAGACTCCGGGCCGTCGGCGAATTGTAAACCGAAGAAAACACCCGGCACCGCCGCAGTCACCGCCGAGGCCAAAGTAAGCGGCCACACCCGCGACAGAGCCCGCCGGTAAAGACCGATCGCAGCATCCAGGACGCCACCGATGCTGCCGGGCGCCGAAGCTCTTGGGGTCATGGATTCCTCCGGGATGGTTTGCCGATTGTGGGCGCAGTCGCCGGACCAATACAAGGGTAAACTGCCGCGACAATGAACGCCGCAGCCGCAATTACCACGCCGAACAATGGGCATCCCGCGGCTGCGGGCCCTGAATCGCGCCTGCGCGAGATTCCCTACAATTACACCTCGCTCGCCGATCGCGAGATCGTCATTCGGCTGTTGGGAAATGAAGCTTGGGAGTTGCTCCAGGAACTGCGCGGCGAGCGGCGTACCGGCCGATCCGCCCGCATGCTCTACGAGGTGCTCGGCGACATCTGGGTGGTCGACCGCAATCCCTTCCTCCAGGACGACTTGCTGGCCAATTCGACAAGACGCCGGCTGCTGATCGAAGCGTTGCATCATCGGCTGCATGAGGTCGAGAGGCGGCGCGATCCGGCTCCGCGCCACCCCGACGACAAGGTGCGCCGGCTGATCGCAGCGGCACGGGCCGCCGTGCAGCGCTTCGAGAAACATTTCAAAGACCTCCTCGACATGCGCAAGCAGGCCCGGCGGATGCTCAATCGGCATACACGGCCGGACAACATCCGCTTCGATGCGTACGCGCGGGTCAGCCACGTGACCGACGCCACCGACTGGCGGGTCGAACTGCCGCTGGTGGTGCTGATGCCGGACACCGAAAACGAGATCCCGCACTTGGTTCGCGCCTGCATCGAACTCGGTCTCTCCATCATTCCGCGCGGCGGCGGCACCGGTTACACCGGCGGCGCGGTTCCGCTGACACCCTGGTCGGCGGTGATCAACACGGAGAAGCTCGAGTCATTGGGAGAGGTCGAGGTCGCACCCGGCCCCATCCCCACGGCAGGGATTTTCTCTGCGGCCGGAGTCGTCACGCGGCGTGTCGCCGATGCCGCCGAGGCGGCGGGATTTGTTTTCGCGGTCGATCCCACCTCGGCCGATGCCTCCTGCATCGGCGGAAACATCGCCATGAATGCCGGCGGCAAGAAGGCCGTGCTGTGGGGCACCGCGGTGGACAATCTCGCCTGGTGGCGAATGGTGGATCCCGACGGCAACTGGCTGGAAGTGACGCGCGTCGATCACAACCTGGGCAAAATCCACGACGTCGCGGTGGCGAAATTCACGCTGGTCTGGAAGGATGGCCGCGAAGCGGCGGAGCACGCCCGCATTCTGCGCAGCGAGCAGCTGGAAATCCCGGGCACCGCCTTTCGCAAGGTGGGACTCGGCAAGGACGTCACCGACAAATTCTTAAGGGGGCTGCCCGGGGTCCAGAAAGAGGGCTGCGACGGCATCATCACGTCCGCCCGCTGGGTGTTGCACCGGATGCCGAAGCATAGTCGGACCGTCTGCCTGGAGTTCTTCGGACAGGCCCGGGAAGCCATTCCGGCGATCGTCGACATCAAGCGCCATCTCGACACCGAAGGCAGGGCACGCGGCGCCGTTCTCGCCGGTTTGGAACACCTCGACGAGCGTTACCTCAAGGCTGTGGGCTATGCCACGAAATCGAAGCGCGGCGCACTGCCGAAGATGGTGCTGTTCGGCGATATCGTCGGGGAAGATGATGCGGCTGTGGCGGCCGCGACATCCGAGGTCGTGCGGCTGGCGAACGCGCGTTCGGGCGAAGGATTCATCGCGGTGAGCAGCGACGCCCGCAAGACATTCTGGCTCGATCGAGCCAAGACCGCCGCCATCGCCAGGCACACCAACGCCTTCAAGATCAACGAGGATGTGGTCATCCCCCTGGAGCGGCTGGGGGAATATACGGATGCAATCGAACGAATCAATATCGAGCTGTCGATCCAGAACAAACTGGAGTTGGTGGACGCGCTGTCGGGCTATTTCGCCGCGCGTGCCGGATCGGCCGCCGGCGACGGCGGCCTGGACGACGGCGAGCGGCGGACGGCTGCCCTGGAACTGCTCGCGCGCGTGCGGGCGCGCTGGCAGTACTTGTTGGATTCGCTCGATGCCCCGGTGCAGGCGGCAATGCAGGCCTTGGACCGGCTGGGCGTGAGGCCGCCGGATGATTCGACGGGAACTCTCTTCGATCGATTGCAGGACCGCAGCATCCGGGTGAGTTGGAAGACGGAGTTGCGTGCGGAACTGGCCCGCATTCTGGGCGGATCGCAGTTCGACGCCGTACGCAGCGACTGCGATGCGTTGCATCGCCGCCTCTTGCAAGGACGCGTCTTCGTCGCCTTGCACATGCACGCGGGCGACGGCAACGTGCACACCAACATTCCGGTCAACTCCGACAACTACGCGATGCTGAAGACGGCGAACGGCGCAGTGGCACGCATCATGCGGATTGCGCGGCAACTCGACGGTGTGATCTCAGGCGAGCACGGTATCGGCATCACCAAACTCGAATACATGACGGATGCCGAGCTCGCTGGTTTTCGGGCCTACAAGCAATCGGTGGATCCGGACGGTCATTTCAACAAGCATAAATTGATGCCCGGTGCCGATCTGCGCAGGGCCTATACGCCGAGCTTCGGCCTCTTGGGTCATGAGTCCCTCATCATGCAGCAATCGGACATCAGTACGATTTCCGATGCCATCAAGGACTGTCTGCGCTGCGGAAAGTGCAAGCCCGTCTGCGCGACCCACGTACCCCGCGCAAATCTCCTGTATTCGCCGCGCGACAAGATTCTGGCCACTTCATTGCTCATCGAGGCCTTTCTCTACGAGGAACAGACTCGACGCGGCGTGTCGATCCAGCATTGGGATGAACTGTCGGACGTGGCGGATCATTGCACGCTGTGCCACAAATGCCTCACCCCCTGCCCGGTCGGCATCGACTTCGGCGAGGTGTCGATGGCGATGCGTGACCTGCTGCGGCGTATGGGCAGGAAGCGCTTCAATCCCGGCACGGCGGCGTCCATGTTCTTCTTGAATGCGACGAATCCGCAAACCATCAAACTCGCCCGCAAGGTGATGATCGGCTGGGGCTACGGCGCGCAGCGACTGGCGAACCGGGCGCTGCAAACCCTGGCCCGTGCGCAGACCAAGCGTCCGCCATCCACCACCGGCAAGCCCGCCATCAAGGAACAGGTCATCCACTTCGTCAACAAGCGGATGCCCGGCGGGCTGCCGAAAAGAACCGCCCGTGCACTGCTCGACATCGAGGATCGCAACTACGTGCCCATCATCCGCGATCCGGCGAACACCAGCAGCGAATCCGAGGCCGTTTTTTATTTTCCAGGCTGTGGCTCGGAGCGCCTGTTTTCACAGGTGGGTCTTGCCACGCAGGCGATGCTCTGGCACGTGGGCGTGCAGACGGTGCTGCCGCCGGGCTACTTGTGCTGCGGCTACCCGCAGCGGGGCGCCGGCGAAGCGGACAAGGCGCAGAAAATCATCACCGAGAACCGCGTGTTGTTCCATCGCGTCGCGAACACCCTCAATTATCTCGACATCAAGACCATCGTGGTGAGCTGCGGCACCTGCCTCGATCAGTTGCAGGGATACGAATTCGACAAGATTTTCCCGGGCAGCAGGATCCTGGATATTCATGAGTACCTGATGGAGAAGGGCGTACAACTCGAAGGGATCACCGGGGTGCGCTATCTGTATCATGACCCGTGCCATTCACCCATGAAAAAGCACGATGCCCTTTCGGTGGTCAATACCCTGATGAACGGAGCGCAGAACGGCAGGGTGGAGAAGAATGCGCGCTGCTGCGGCGAGTCGGGGACGCTCGCGTTGACCCGTCCCGACATATCGACGCAGGTCAGATTTCGCAAGGAACAGGAAATTCGCGACGGCGTCCTCAAGATTCGCGGCGACGGCATCGCGGGCGAGGTCAAGATACTCACGTCCTGCCCGTCGTGCCTGCAGGGACTGAAACGCTACAACGATGACGCCGGGATCGATGCGGACTACATCGTCGTCGAGATTGCCAGGCACCTGCTCGGCGCCGACTGGTTGCCGGAGTACGTGCGGCGTGCGAATGCCGGCGGCATCGAGCGGGTGCTCGTCTGATCCGCGGGCCGGCTCTGAATCCATAAACCGATACGCAGCACATTGGCGTTCGCTGCATACCATGGCATCATGACAGAATGATGTCATTTACTGTTTTATCTTGGTGGACCTGCCTTTGCGCGGTCGGCGCCTTCAACATCGCGGCCTGGGCACTCTCCGCCGTCGCACTCCGTCGACGGCAGCCGGAGTTGACGGCGGAGGCCCATAGAATGCGCCGCCTGCAGCTGATTTTGTCGGCGATTTATGTCGCCGGCTGTGCGTTCCGCTCGGCGGTGCCGGTCTACGACGTGCCGCGTATCTGTTTGTTCGATCATTGGTTTTCCAGTGTCTTGATCGGGCGCTCGGTCGCCACGATCGCTGAACTCGCCTTCGTGGCGCAATGGGCATTGATGCTGCATGAGATATCCCGGGTGACCCGGAGCGCGATCGGACGGTTCGCCTCCCTGGCGGTGGTGCCGCTCATTGCGGTGGCCGAAACCTGCTCCTGGTATTCGGTACTGACCACCTCCAACATCGGCCACGTTGCCGAGGAGTCTATATGGGGATTTTGCGTCGCCCTGTTGGTGGCAACCGCCCTCGCGCTGGCGCCACGGTGTGCGCCTCGTTGGCGTGCCATCCTGCTCGGGTGGTGTGTCGCGGGAATGGCCTATGTCGCCTTCATGTATGCCGTCGACGTGCCGATGTATTGGTCTCGTTGGTTGAGTGATCAGGCGGCCGGCCGCCATTACATGACCATCGCGGAGGGAGTCTTGGATGTGGCTTCACGTCGCGTCGTTTCACACCAGTGGGCCGATTGGAAGCACGAGATCGCCTGGATGTCGTTGTATTTCAGCGTCGCGGTCTGGATCAGCATCTCGCTGATCCACGCGCCCGAGACCAGCGCCAGGCGCGAGCTGCGTATACGCAAGCTGCCGCTCGGGGCTTCATTGACCCAATAGAAGAACTCTCACACCGGGTGAGGGCATCGGCCTACGGTGGGACGTTGTTGCGGCAGCGCACACTCGGGGTCCTTAAGTACGCGCCGGATCCATGGTCTTTTCCGCAGTCCCTCGGCCCCTTGCAGAATCACACATCGTCGGTTGTCCGAGCTGCGGTCTTTTACAGCGCGCAACCACGGCAACCTTTCGCGACGTCTTCGTCTGCCGTCGCTGCAAGTCGCGCCTCGACACGGCCGTCCCCGGTGGTAACGGTGCCGCCCTCGCCTACGCGGCCGGCACTCTGCTGCTGTTGCTACCCGCCATCTTCGAGCCCTTCCTCACGACCTCGGCGATCGGTGCCACACGCACGAGCACGCTGACCTCGGCTGCCTCCTTCCTGTGGAACGAAGGTTGGTCGTCGCTCGCCATCGTTGTTTTTCTGTTCGTCATCGTGTTTCCCGTGCTGCGGTTCGCGGCGCTCATCGCCGTGCTCGCGACGCTGCGCACGAGACGAAGGCCGCACTGGCTTGGCATGGCCTTCCGCGGCGCCAATACGCTTGAAACCTGGGCAATGCTCGACGTCTTCCTGGTTGCGTCTGTGATCGCTTATTTGCGGATCCAGGATTCGATCCTCGTTTCCTTGCAAAGCGGGGGCGCGTGCTTCTTGGGCGCCGCCGTTCTTTCGTTGCTCACCCGTGCCGCGCTCGATCGGCCGCAAGTGTGGCAACAGATCGCGCCCGGCATCCGACCCGTCGCCACGCCTCACTGTCAGTTATGCCGCGACTGCCGGCTGGCGGTACCGGCAAGCGCCGTGGGTCAGCGATGTCCCCGCTGCCGCGCCCGCATCGATCGGCCACGACTCAGCAGCGTGTTGTCGTCGATCGCGCTGCTGGTGGCGGCGGCGCTGCTGTACCTGCCTGCGAACGCCTACCCGATGGCGACCATCCCGATGGATCTCACGCCGACCTCCTACACAGTGCTCGGCGGTATCATCGATCTGGTTGAAGCGCACTACTTGGGCCTGGCAACCCTCGTGTTCTGCGCCAGTTTCGCCATTCCGCTCCTCAAGCTGGCGGGAATGGCCTGGTGTAATGTGTCGGTCCTGAACGGATCGCACCGTCGATTGATCGCCAAGACCCGGGTCCATCGGTGGCTCGATGAAGCCGGCCGTTGGTCGATGATCGATCCATTCACCATTGCCTGTACCGTTCCGCTGGTCCATTACAACAGTCTGATCGACGGACGCGCCGATGCCGCTGCCACGCCGTTCGCCGCGGTCGTCATCCTCACCACCCTGGCGGTGAAGGTGTTCGATCCGCGGCTGCTGTGGGTCGG
>Ga0116230_10000971_pt1 | contig 26240 bp, 24 predicted proteins | sample S1TSphfallax_3_FD_88678 | JGI IMG/M metagenome (GOLD analysis project Ga0116230, IMG submission 88678) | Host-associated microbial communities from peat moss isolated from Minnesota, USA - S1T2_Fd - Sphagnum fallax MG | ecosystem: Host-associated > Plants > Peat moss > Unclassified | place... | reverse complement strand
GGGTTAGCGCCGTGCGCTAGCGCCTGATCGCGTTAGATGGGATCAGGCGCCAGCGATGTTTCGGAGCGCGATTCACGCTTCAGGTTTGCGCTGGTGCGCAAACCCATAGTGATCGCACCCTAACCCGCCGATGAATTGCCCCTCACCCTCGCAGCGTATGAAGATACTTGATAATCTCATCCGCCTGCGCTGCCGTCAGGCGGCCGGACCAGGCCGGCATCGGCAGGTCCAGCGGCGCGCCGGTTTCATCCTTGGCTTGCAGGATCGCCCGCAAAATCAGTGCGTCACTGCCGTGATAGGTCTGCTCCAGCCCGGGTGCCCGCAGATCCGCCGAAACGGCGTCCCCGAAATGAATCCCCCCGGCGCCGGACGGCTGATGGCACACCGCGCAATCCGCATTGTACAACGCCGCACCGGCGGCGACCCCCGACGTGCCGGCACTCTGCGCCAAGGCGCCCGCCGGCAATCCCGCCAGCGCCACCGCCACTCCGGCGCCGGCGAACCTGTTTTTCAAACGTTGCAGCATATTGTCTTTCCTGGGCGTTGCTTCAACGACGCCGCGCCGCTTGATCTACCCGATCCGCAGTGCCACTTGCAAAAAGTATAATAAGAAAGCACGTCTCATGGCGGATATGACCGGTCCGATCGAGTACCATGCGGTCGAACGGCTGGGCTGGCTGCGCGCCGCCGTGCTCGGCGCCAATGACGGGTTGCTCTCGACCTCCAGCCTGATCATCGGCGTCGCCAGCGCGCATTCCTCGCACGCCAGTATTTTGGTTGCGGGGCTCTCCGGCCTGGTCGCGGGCGCGATGTCGATGGCGGCGGGCGAATTCGTTTCGGTCAGCTCGCAAGCCGATTCCGAACAGGCGGATCTGCGGCGCGAAACCGGCGAGCTGCGCGCCGACCCGGCCGGCGAGACCGGCGAGCTGACCGCCATCTACATCAAGCGCGGGCTGGATCCGGCACTGGCGCGCCAGGTCGCGACCCAGTTGATGGCGCGCGACGCCCTGGCCGCCCACGCCCGCGACGAGCTCGGCATTTCACCGGAAATGGCGGCGCGGCCGGTGCAGGCGGCGGTCGCCTCCGCGGCGTCATTCGCGGCCGGCGCGGTTCCGCCCGTCCTGGTCGCGACGATCGTCTCCGCCACCGCCGTGCCGTGGCTGGTCGGCGGTGTTGCGATCGTGTGCCTGGCATTCCTCGGTGCGTTCGGCGCCAAAACCGGCGGCGCGCCGGTGATCAAGGCCGCGATCCGGGTGACCTTCTGGGGTACGGTCGCGATGGCGGTGACCGCCGGCATCGGCGCGCTGTTCGGCACCCATGTCTGACCGCAAGCGCGGATCGGATTAGCCCGGCAGGCCTTGGGTCGTCGAATACTCGAAATGCAGTTCCTGGTCGGGAAACACGATCGGCCGGATCGCATGCGCAGCCACCGCCGCCTCCGCGAAGCCGGTCAGGATCAGCTTCAGCTTGCCGGGGTAGCGCGCGATATCGCCGACCGCGAAAATCCCCGGCGTGGAGGTCGCCATCGTCGCCGGGTCCACCACCAGATGGTGCCGCTCCAGGGCAAGCCCCCAATCCGCGATCGGCCCCAGCTCCATCGCCAGGCCAAAGAACGGCAGCAGCACATCGGCCTCGATCCGCCGCGTGGCACCGTCCAGGTCCGCGACCTCCACCGCTGCCAGCGTGCCGGCGGCGCCGTGTAGCGCGTGCAGTTGGTAGGGGATCACCATGGTCACCTCGCCGGCCGCCGCCGCCGCGTCCAGCCGCGCAGCACTCTCCGGGGCGGCGCGAAATTTTGGCCGCCGATGCACCACATGCACGGCCGCCGCCACATCCTTCAGCGCCAGCGCCCAGTCCACGGCGGAATCCCCGCCGCCGGCGATCACCACCCGCTTGCCCCGGAACGCCTCGCGCTTCTTCACGAAATACTGCACCGCGCCGGTCGCCTCGAAGGCCGCCAGACCGGCGAGCGGCGGCCGGTTCGGCCCGAACGCGCCCGCCCCGGCGGCGATGATCACCGCCTTCGCCCGCACCCCATCGCCCGCATCCGTCCTCAGCGTGAAATCCCCGGGACCGCCGGATACCGCTTCGACCCGCCGGTTCAACAGCAGCGCCGGCCGGAACGGCGCGATCTGCGCCTCCAGCCGCTCGATCAGCCCGCCCGCCTCGATCGCGGGGTGCGCCGGGATGTCATAGATCGGCTTCTCCGGGTACAGCGCCGCGCACTGCCCGCCCACCGCCGCCAGCGTGTCGATCAGCACGCAGCGCAGTTTCAGCATCCCGCACTCGAACACCGCGAACAGCCCGGCCGGCCCGGCGCCGATGATCGCCACATCCGTCACAATATCCATGCGCCCCGATGTGCCGGACCGGCCTTCCTTAATCAAGCCGTTACGGAGAGTATGGCACCATGCGACTCCTGTTGCCCGACCCCGCCGCCACCGACGCGCTCGCCAGAAACATCGCCGCGCGCGCCCGCCCGGGCGATTCGGTGCTCCTGTCCGGCCCGCTCGGCGCCGGCAAGACCAGCTTCGCCCGCGCCTTCATCCGCGCTCTCGCCGGCGACCCGGCGCTGGACGTCCCCAGCCCCACCTTCACCCTGGTCCAGACCTACGAAACGCCGCTTGGCCCGATCCACCATTACGACCTCTGGCGGCTTACCGGCCCGCAGGCTCTGGAAGAATTAGGCTGGGACGAGGCGCAGGCCGGCATCGTGCTGGTGGAATGGCCGGACCGGCTCGGCCCGCTCGCCCCCGCCCACGCCCTGCGCTGCGCCATCTCGCTCAACCACGGCGGCCGTGAGATACTTTGCACCGGCGATAACAGGTGGTTCGATGCGTCCTGACACAGCGGTGATCCTGAGCGCCGGGCTCGGCACCAGAATGCGCCCGCTCACGCTGGCGACGCCAAAACCCCTGCTGCCGCTCGCCGGCCAGCCGATCCTCGGCCACGCGCTGGACCGGCTCGCCGCCGCCGGGGTCAAAGACATCGTCGTCAACGCCCACCATCTCGCCGACCAGATCGCGGAATTTCTGCGCGACCGGCCGGGTGTCGTGCTGAGCCGGGAGGCCGAGCTTCTGGACACCGGCGGCGCGGTCGCCGCCATGCTGGCGAACAAACTGCTGCCGGACGCGCCGTTCTACATCCTGAACGGCGACGCCTTCTGGGTGGACGGCACCCGGGATTCCCTGCTCCGCCTGGCCGATTCCTTCGACCCCGGGGCCACCGACGTCATGCTGCTGCTGGCCCGCGCCGCCGGCGCGGTGGCGGAGACCGGGCGCGGCGATTTCCTCTGGCCGCGGGACGGCGCCATCCGCCGCCGTGGCGAGCGGGACGTCGCCCCCTATCTGTTCGCCGGCGTACAGATCGCCGCACCGTCTCTGTTCCGGGCCGCGCCGAAGCCGCCGTTTTCCATGAACCTGCTCTGGGACCGGGCGCTCGCCGCCGGCCGGCTCGGCGCGATCGTGCATGACGGGCTGTGGTTCCACCTCTCCACACCGGACGACCTCGCGCGCGCGGACGCGCTCTTGGAAGCCCGCGAGGTCGGCAACACCACGTGAAACTCGCCGCATTCCCCCCGGACGCGGCGTTCCTGCCGGCCCTCGCCCGGGCCTGGCTGGCGGCGGACGGCGCGGCCGAAGACGGCCTGATCATCCTGCCGAACCGCCGCGCCGCGCGCGCCCTCGCCGGCGCCTTCCTGCAGGCCAATGCTGGCCGCGCGCTCTTGCTCCCGCGCATCGTCGCCCTCGCGTCCCTGGACGAGGCGGGCCTGGAACTCGCAGGCGCGCTCGACCTGCCGCCGGCGATCGCGCCGCTACGCCGCCAGGCGATCCTGGCGCGGCTGATCCTGAAGCTGGATGGGGAAAACGGCGCGCCGCAAACCCTGCACGCCGCCTGGACCCTCGCTGCCGACCTCGCTGTCCTGCTGGACGAAGCGGATTTCGCCGAAATCGATCTCGCCACGGCGCTGCCCGGCATCGTCGCCGGCGACCTTGCGGCGCACTGGCAGACGACGCTGAAATTCCTGGAAATCGTCACCAGGCAATGGCCCGCCATCCTCGCCGCGGAGGCCGCCATCAACCCGGTCGCCCGGCAAACGGCCCTGCTGGACGCGCAGGCCGCCGCCTGGACCGCCGACCCGCCGGCGCAAAAAATCTGGCTGGTGGCGCGCGAGGCCGATCCCGCGACCGCCCGCCTCGCGCGCATCGTCGCCGGCCTGCCGAACGGCCTTCTGCTCCTGCCAGGCTACGACCCCACGCTGCCGGACGCCGCCTGGGACGCGCTGGAAGACAGCCACAATCAGGCCGGCATCGCGGCCCTGCTCGGCGCCATCGGCGCCCGCCGGGACGAGATTTTGCGTCTCCCCGCACCAGCGTCGGCCCCCGCCGGCCGGGTCGCCTTGCTCTCCCGCGCGCTGCTGCCCGCCGCCTGCCTGTCCGACTGGCAGGCTTCTGCGCCGCCCGCCCCCGCCGGGCTGTCGCGCCTCGCGGCGCAGGACGAGGCGCAGGACGCCATCGCGATCGCGATGATCCTGCGCGACGCGCTGGACATCCCCGGCCGCACCGCCGCCCTGGTAACGCCGGATCGCGGCCTCGCCATCCGCGTCGCCGCCGCCCTGAAACGCTTCGGCGTGACCGCCGACGATTCCGCCGGCGAACCTTTGCGCGACACCCCGCCCGCGGTATTCCTGCGCCTGCTGGCCGGCGCCGCGGTCGCCGAATTCGCCCCCCTGCCGCTCCTGGCGCTCCTGCAGCACCCGCTCACCGCCGTGGGCGAACCGCCGGAGATTGCCCGCGACCACGCCCGCGGGCTGGAACGCTTCGCCCTGCGCGGCCCGCGCCCCGGACCGGGCTTCGACGATATCAAATTCAAGCTCGCCCAGCCGCAACACCGCGCCACCCTGGATTTCGTTGAACGCCTCGAAATTTGCCTGAAGCCCGTCACCGGCCTGCCGAAATCGATCCCCCCGGCGGCCGCCCTGGAACGCCTGATCGCCGCCGGGGAGGCGCTGGCCGCGACGGCGGAGGAGCCCGGCGCCGCCCGGCTTTGGGCCGGAGAGGCCGGCGCCGGGCTTTCCGATCTATTGCTGGAATTGCTGGCGACCCTCGCGGATCTGCCGGAACTGCCAGGCGCCAGCCTCGCCGATCTGCTGGACGCCGTTCTGGCCGGCCCCGTCATCCGCCGCCCGCGCACCCGGGACGGCCATCCCCGCATCGCGATTTGGGGCGTGCAGGAGGCGGCGCTCCAATCGGTCGACGTCGCGGTGCTGGCCGGCTTGAACGAGGGTGTCTGGCCCGCCACCGCCGAACCCGGCCCGTGGCTGTCCCGGCCGATGCGCAGCACCGCCGGCCTGCCCAGCGCAGAGCAAAAGATCGCCGCCGCCGCGCATGATTTCTTCACCCTCGCCGCGTCCTGCGCGACGGTCATTCTGTCCGCCCCGGTCCGCCGCGAACGGGCGCCCGCCGTCCCGGCGCGCTGGCTGACCCGCCTGGACGCGCTTACGCGCGGCGCCATACCGGTCCACCCCGCCGCCTCCTGGGCCGCCCAACTGGACGCCCCGGCAGACCGGATCCGCCGCCCGAAGCCGGAACCGCGTCCGCCGGCGGCGGCCCGGCCGCGCGCGCTTTCGATCTCCGACATCGCCACCCTGATCGCCGACCCGTACGCGATCTACGCCAAAAAAATCCTGCGCATCGACAAACTCCCGCCGCTCGACGAGGAAACCGACGCCAGCCAGTTCGGCGACATCGTCCATGCCGGCCTCGCCAAATTTTTCACGCTCGACCGCGATTTCGCCGCCCCCGACGCCGCCGCCGGCCTGACGCTCGCCTTGCAGACCGCGCTGCGCGAAAAGCGCCCCCGCGCGGCCCTGGAAGCCTGGTGGGCCGCCCGCCTGGAACGGATCGCCGCCTGGGTCGTCGCGGTCGAGCGGGAGCGGCGGACCAAAAATCCGCCGGTGGCGCTTGCGCTGGAGACGGGCGCGGACATGCCGGTGCCCGGCGGCTTCACCTTGAAGGCGCGCGCCGACCGGATCGAGCGCCGCGCCGACGAAACCGTCTTTATCGCCGACTACAAGACCGGCGCGCCGCCCAAACCGAAGCAGGTCGAAAACGGCTCCGCCCCGCAACTGCCTTTGGAAGCGGTCATGGCGGAGGCCGGCGCGTTCGGCGCCGATTTTTCCGCCCCCGTCACCGAACTCGCGTTCTGGCGGATTTCCGGCCGCGCCGCCCCCGGCGAGGAGCAACCGATCTGCGCGGACCAGCCGGACGAATTGCGCGCGATCGTCGCCGCCGCCGCCGCCGCTCTGCCGGCGCTGTTCGCCAAATTCGCCAACCCGGCCACCCCCTATCTGGCCCGGCCGCATCCCCGGCGAAGCACCTTTGAAGACGTCTACGCCGGCGTCTCGCGCCGCGCCGAATGGGGCGGGGAGGGCGATGGCGATGACACCACCTGACTCCATCCTGCGGGCCGCGAACGCCGAGCAACGCCTGGCCTCCGACCCCGCGGTCTCCACCTTCGTCGCCGCCTCCGCCGGCAGCGGCAAGACCAAGCTCCTCACCGACCGTCTGTTGCGGCTGATGCTGGCCGGCACCCGCCCGGAAAAAATCCTCTGCCTCACCTACACCAAGGCAGCGGCGGCGGAGATGGCGATCCGCCTGAACCGCCGCCTCGGCGACTGGGTGGTCGCCCCCGCGCCAAAACTCGACGCCGAACTGGCGGCACTCGACGTGCCGGCGACCGACAAAACCCGCGCGCTCGCGCGACAACTGTTCGCCGATGTCCTGGACCTGCCGGGCGGCATGCGGATCACCACCATCCACGCGTTCTGCCAGTCGCTGCTGCGGCGCTTTCCCCTGGAAGCCGGCCTGTCACCGCATTTCGAACTGGCGGACGATGCCGCCGCCGCCGCCCGCCTGCGCGAATCTCGCGAGCAAACGCTCGCCGACCCCAGCCACGCCCGGGCGGTCGCGACCCTGGCGGCGGAGACCAATGAATCGGACTTCGCCGCGTTGACCGCGGCGTTCGCCGCCGGCGCTCACGATTTGCAGCGCCTGTTCCAGATAAGCGGCGCCGCCGGGGTCGCCGCGATGCAGCGCGCCGCGCTCGCCGCGCCGGAACATGACCACGACACCATGCTCCGCGCCGCCGTCACCTGGGCGCGCGAGCATCACCTCGCCGCCACCCTGCGTCGCGTCGCCGAGGCGGGCACGCCGAGCGGCCAAGGCTGGGCGCTGCGCAACCTGGATTGGCTGGCAACGACCATCGAGGACCGCGTCATCGCCTGGACCCACTGGATCGGCCAACACTTCACCAAAAACGGCGAACCGAAAAAACTGCAAAATTACACCGGCAAGAAACTGGCCGCCGAGGCCGACGCCCTCCATGCCGAAATCGCCGCCGAACAGGCGCGGATCGAAACGATCGAGGAGCATCGCAAGGCCGCCAGACTTTGCGTCCTAAACACCGCGCTGACCGAATTGATCGCGCCGATCCTGAACGCCGACAGCGACCGCAAAACCGCCACCGCCGTGCTGTCCTACACCGACCTCATCATTCGCACCGGCGCATTGTTGATCGATCCCGGTGCCGCCTGGATTCTTTACAAGCTGGACGGCGGCGTCGACCATCTGCTGCTGGACGAGGTCCAGGACACCGCGCCGATGCAATGGAACATCGCCAACGCGATCGCCGATGAGTTCTTCGCCGGCGCCGGCGCGCGCGAGCAGCCCCGCAGCATTTTCGCGGTCGGCGATGCGAAACAGTCGATCTTCTCCTTCCAAGGTGCCGATCTGCAAAGTTTCGAGGCCAACCGCGGCAAATTCCGCGCCAAGGTGACTGGGGCAGGGCGCCCGTGGGTCGATGGCAGCCTGTCGGTCTCGTTCCGCTCGACCGCACCGGTGCTCGCCTTGGTGGACGCCGTGTTCGCCGCCGGCCCGGCGCGCGAGGGCGTGGTCGCCCCCGGCGAGACCCTGCGGCACGGCGTCAGCCGCGCCGGCCAGGCCGGCCGCGTCACGCTCTGGCCGCCGTTGCAAGCGGCAGCTCCGCCCGAGCTGCCCTCCTGGGACGTGCCGGACCGCTACAGCGCCGCCGAATCCGCGAAGGTCAGCCTCGCCAACCAGATCGCGGACCACATCGGAACCCGCCTCGCCGCCGCCGAATTTTTGCCCAGCCGCGCCCGCGCCGCCACGCCCGGCGATTTTCTCATCCTGGTCCGCCGCCGGGACGAGCTGGTGACCGCGATCACCCGCGCCTGCAAGGAGCGCGGCATCCCGGTCGCCGGGCTGGACCGCATGGCGCTCACCGCCCAGCCGGCGGTCAGCGACATGCTGGCCCTGTGCGATGCGTTGCTGCTGCCGGAGGACGACCTCGCCGTCGCGCAATTCCTCGCCTCGCCGCTCGGCGGCCTATCGGACTCGGAGCTGATGGACCTCGCGATCGGTCGTCGTGGCACATTGTCGGCCGCCCTCTACGGCAGGCGGGCGGAATTCCCCGCCGCGCATAAAATCTTCGAGACGCTGCGCAACAAGCTCGACTACACCACCCCGCACGCGCTCCTGGCGGAGGCGCTGGGCCCGCTCGGCGGCCGCGCCAAATTGCTCCGCCGCTTGGGCCCGGAGGGCGCCGAGCCGCTGGACGAATTGCTGGCGGAGGCCCTGGCCTTCACCCGCAACAGCCCCGGCGCGATCAGCCTGTTCCTGCACCACCTCCGGCAATCCGGTGTCGACATCAAGCGTGAGGCGGATGCCGGTGGCGACCTGGTCCGGATCATGACCGTGCACGGGGCGAAAGGCTTGCAGGCGCCCGTCGTCATCCTGCCGGACACCACATCCGTACCGGACCAGCGCGAGACCTTGTTCTGGCTGACCGTGCCGCGACAACCCGATCTCGCGGTGCCGGTGTTCTGCCCGCGCGGCGAACTGCGCTCGCGGGCCATCGTGGACGCCGCGGCGGACCGCAAGACCGCCGCGATGGCGGAGTACAACCGGCTGCTCTACGTCGCACTCACCCGCGCCGAGGACGAACTGATCGTCTGTGGCGCGGCACCGAACCGGGCGATGAACGAGGCCTGCTGGTACAAATCCGTGCAGGCCGGTTTTGCGCGCCTGCCCGTGACGGCGGAAGACGGCGTGCTCAGCTATGCCACACCCCAGGCCGCGGCCCCGGATCGCCAGGGCACGCGCCCGGCGCCGGTGGTCGAAATGTTGCCCGCCTGGGCCGGCGCGGCACCGGACTGGGCGGCAATTCCGCCCGCGGCGGAGACCACCCGCCCGGAGCCGCTGGCACCCTCCCGCGGCACCGACGAGGCGGCGAAGAAGGCGATCGCCGCATCGCCGTTGACCGCCGCCACCGCCGCCGGCGCCCGCGAGGCCGCTCTGGCAAAGGGCCGCGCCGTCCACGCTTTGCTGCAGCACCTCCCGGACATTCCTGGTCCTGCCCGCCACGCCGCCGGCGCAAAATACCTCTCCCGCATGACGGCGCTGGACGCCGCTTCGGCCGCCGCCACCGTCGGAACCGTCCTCGCCATCCTTGACGACCCGGCTTTGGCTGCGCTGTTCGGCCCGGGCTCACGGCCGGAAGTGCCGCTCGCCGGCGTGATCGGCGACGTCGAGATCGGCGGCCTGGTCGACCGCCTGGCGGTCACGCCGGACCGCATCCTGCTGGCGGACTACAAGACGGACCGCGCACCCCCGTCGGCGCCGGACGGCATTCCGCCCGCCTATCTCCGCCAGCTCGCCGCCTACCGCGCCATCCTCGGCCAGATCTTCCCGGACCGGCCGGTCGTCTGCCTGCTGATCTTCACCCAGACCGCCGCCGTGATGCCCGTCCCACCCGCCCTGCTGGTCGGCCATGCGCCGGCCGCCCCCGCCGCTTGATCGCGCCGCCGTTCGCGGCCATCTTTGCCGGAACTGAAAAGGATTCCTTTCCATGAGCAAACACGCCACGGACGCCACCTTCGAGGTCGACGTCATAAAATCCGGCGCCCCCGTCCTGGTCGATTTCTGGGCCGAATGGTGCGGCCCCTGCCGCGCCATTGCGCCTTCCCTCGAAGAGCTCGGCGCCGAATTCGCCGGCAAGCTGGACATCGTGAAGGTCAACATCGACGAAAATCCGATGACGCCATCGCAGTTCGGCGTGCGTGGGATCCCAACCCTGATCCTGTTCAAGGACGGCAAGCCGGTCTCGACCCAGGTGGGTGCCGCACCCAAATCCGCGCTGAAGGCGTGGATCGAGAAGAGCCTGTAGCATGAGCGCGGGTCCCGATGACAAAGCGCCATCGGGCCCCGCGAAGCCCGAAGCCGAATCGCCGCCGGCCGGCACGCCGCTGATCCGCACCGTCGCCATGCCGGCGGATTCCAACCCGAATGGCGATATTTTTGGCGGGTGGATCATGAGCCAGATGGACATGGCGGCCGGCAATCTGGCCGCCCGGGTGTCGCACGGCCGCTGCGTCACCGTCTACGCCGATGCGATGAGCTTCTTGCGGCCGGTGAAAATCGGCGACGAGATCAGCGTCTACTGCGAGCTGGTCAGCACCGGCCGGACGTCGATGAAAATCGCCGTGGAGGCCTGGCGCCGTGCCCGCATTACCGAGGAAGAATACCGCGTCACCCGCGCCACGTTCACCTTCGTCGCGATCGACGCCGAAGGCCGGCCGCGGCCGCTACAGGCCCCCGAATAACCGTTGCAAATAACGCAGTTTTACTGGACATCGCTCTCGTGAACCTGTTCACCGTCACCGCGAAACGCGCGCGGGGCTGGTGCGGCGGCCGCGCGCCAGCCAAAAGAAACTCTTATACCCAGGGTCAATCTTAATGACCCTGGGTATAAGGCCCCGCCAGAAACACCGTCGCTTCGCTCGGCGCCGCCGATGCCACACCGGTCCCAAGAATATACCCGACAATATCCGCATCGGGCGTCGCGCGCTCCAGGTCGCGCTCGATCAGATGATAATCCGGCGGATAATAAGCCAGCACCACCGGCGCCCCGGCGGGCAGCCCCCGCCAGCAATCGCGCATCGCGGCCGCCGGGATCAACTCGTCATGGCCGCCGTAAAGAAATAGCGCCGGCGCATCGAACCGCCGGCACGCCGCCTGCGCCCGCCCCATCAGCCGCACCAGCCCTGCCACATTGTCCACCCGCGGCGCCCGGATCGTCAGCGGGTCCTCGCCAAAGGCGATCAGCGCCGGAATGTTGTCGCTGGCCAGGACATGCACGGACTGTCCGGTCAGCCGTTTCGCCGGCACAAACGTGTCCGCCAGCGCCAGCACCGCGCGGTACACCGGGCTCAGCGCCGCCCCGCCCCACACCGCCGGCGCCGACAGTACATACGCATCCACCGGCGGCGGGTTTTTTGAGGCTCCCAGCAGAATGCCGATCGCACCGCCCATGCTCTCCCCCATCAGCACCAGTTTGGTGTCCGGGTATCGCGCCCGCAGTTGCGCGGCCATCTCCCGCGCCTCGTCCACCAGCACCGCCGTGCCCGGCCAGTAGCCGCGGTCCGGCGTGGCGCCGAAGCCGGACTGGTCCGGCGCGTAAACCGCGATGCCGTTCGCGTTCAGCACGCCCGCCAGCATCGCCCAGCCGTCCCGGCTATCCGTGTAGCCGTGCAGCGCCAGCACCACCGCCCGCAATGTCCCCTGCGCCGGATACAGCCGGTACGGCAGCCGGGCCCCATCCGGCAGCACGAAAACCCCGCTGGTGACGATCGGAAAGCCCGCCCGGCCTTTCGGCACCCCGAACGGAACCGCCGCACAGCCGGCCAGCGCCAGCAGCGCCACCGCCGCCAACTTTCTTAATGCCCCCTTTGCCGCTATCATCCGCGCGCTCTCCCGAACCGCGAGGACCCATGGACGCCCCCCGTAAAACCCCGACCGAGATCATTCATGTCAAAACCCGTGCTGTCTCGTGCGATGGTGGAGAGGGCGTCTACGGCCACCCCAAAGTCTACCTGCGGATCGCCGATACGCAAATCGTCTGCCCGTATTGCTCGCGCCTGTTCGTTCTCGCACCCGGCACGCCGGACACCGGGCATTGAGCGTCACCGCCGCGGCGCCGGCGGCCTCGCCTCGCCTCGTGCTGGTCGACGGCTCAGGGTTCATCTTCCGGGCCTTCCACGCGATCCCGCCAATGACCCGGCCGGACGGCGTGCACGTCAACGCCGTGTTCGGCTTCTGCAACATGATCACCCGGCTGATGAAGGACCACACCGGCACCCATCTCGCGGTGATCTTCGACGCGGGCGCCAAAACCTTCCGCAACCGCATGTACGACCAGTACAAGGCGCACCGCCCCGATCCGCCGCCGGAGCTGATCCCGCAATTCGCCCTGATCCGCGAGGCGACGCGCGCCTTTGGCCTGCCCAGCATCGAACTCGAGGACTGGGAGGCGGACGACCTGATCGCCGCCTACGCGAAGCACGTGACACAGGCCGGCGGCGAGGCGATCATCGTCTCCTCGGACAAGGATTTGATGCAGTTGATCGGCGATCGCGTGTTCATGCTCGACCCGATGAAGAACACCCCGATCGGCCCCGCCGAGGTCGCGGAAAAATTCGGCGTGACGCCGGACAAGGTGATCGAGGTGCAGGCGCTGATCGGCGATTCGGTGGACAACGTGCCCGGCGTGCCCGGCATCGGCCCGAAAGGGGCGGCGCAACTGATCAACGAATACGGCACGCTGGAGGCGGTGCTGGACGCCGCCCCGACGATGAAGCCCAGCAAGCGCCGCGACATGCTGATCGAGCACGCCGACAAGGCGCGCATTTCCAAACAGCTCGTCATCCTCCGTGACGACGCGCCGCTGCCGGAACCGCTGGACGATCTCAAGCTGAAACACTGGGACAATGATGTCCTCTGCAATTTCCTGGACGCGCAGAACTTCCGCTCGATCAAGCACAGGCTGGCCCTGGTGGACACCGCGGCGGACCAGGCCGCCCCGCCGGTCAGCGCGGCACCCTTTTCCGGCTATGCGGCAATCACGGCGATGCCGGCGCTGCTGGCGCTGATCGCGGCGGCGCGCACCGCCGGGCGGATCGCGTTGGACATGCAGACGGACAACCACAACTCCCTGCATGGCAATCTGGTCGGCATCGCGCTGGCGGTAGAGCCGGGCAGGGCGGCGTACATTCCGCTCGCCCACAATCTGGCGCTGGACGACGCCCCGCAACTGCCGGCCGGCCAGGTGCTGCAAACCCTGGCGCCGCTGTTCGCCGACCCGGGCGTGCTGAAAATTTTCCACGACGCAAAATATCATATCGAGGTGCTCACCCGCGCCGGGGCAGGGGACATCGCGCCCGTCGATGACACGATGCTGATCTCCTACACGCAGGACGCCGGCAATTTCGCGCATGACCGCGATACGCTGGCGCAAAAGCACCTCAACCACACGCCCGCCGCGCATGATTCCGTCACCGGCTCCGGCCGCGCCCGCCTCACCTTCGCGGACGCCCCGCTGGCCGCCGCCACCGCCTACGCCGCCGAAGCCGCGGATGTGTCTCTCCGCCTCTGGCAGATGCTGAAGCCGCAACTGCGCGTGCACAAGGCGCTGGCGCTCTATGAGCTCACCGAGAAAAAACTGATCCCGGTGCTGACCGCGATGGAGCTCGCCGGCGTGATGGTGGACCGCAACGACCTCGCCGCGATGTCGGAAGAATTTTCTCACAGAATGGTCGACATCGAAGCCGACATCCACCGCCTCGCCGGCCAGAATTTCAATGTCGGCAGCCCGAAGCAGCTCGGCGAAATCCTGTTCGATGTCTTAAAACTCCCAGGCGGCAAAAAGAGCAAGCTCGGCGCCTGGGGTACCGATTCCTCGGTGCTGGAAACACTGGCGGAGCAGGGGTTCGAGATCGCGCAGCGCGTCACCGATTGGCGGCAATTATCAAAACTGAAATCCACCTACGCGGACGCCTTGATCGGCCAGATCGACACCGCGACCGGCCGCGTCCACACCAGCTTCCAGATGGCCGCCACCACCACCGGCCGGATTTCCTCCACCGACCCGAATTTGCAAAACATTCCGATCAGAACCCAGGAGGGTGCCCGCATCCGCAAAGCCTTCATCGCCGCCCCCGGCCACAGCCTGATCTCCGCCGACTATTCGCAGATCGAGCTGCGCTTGCTCGCCCATGTTGCCGACATCCCGGCGCTGAAAGAGAGTTTCGCGAAGGGCGAGGACATCCACACCCGCACCGCCTCGGAAGTCTTCGGCGTGCCGATGGCGGGAATGGATGCCGCCACCCGCCGCCGCGCGAAGGCGATCAATTTCGGCATCATCTACGGCATCTCCGCCTTCGGCCTCGCCCGCCAGCTCGGCATCACCGGCGGCGAGGCCAAACTTTATATCGACGCGTATTTCCGCCGCTACCCGGAAATCCGCGCCTATATGGACAACACGAAGGAGCAAGCGCGGATCAACGGCTTTGTCCTCACCCCGTTCGGCCGGCGCTGCTGGGTGCCGAAAATCAAGGACAAAATCCCCGCCCTGCGCGCCTACGCCGAACGCCAGGCGATCAACGCCCCGCTGCAAGGCGGCGCCGCCGACATCATCAAGCGGGCGATGGTCAAACTACCCGCGGCGCTGGCGAACGCCGGCCTCACCGCCCGCCTGATCCTGCAGGTCCACGACGAACTTTTGTTCGAAGCCCGCGACGATGAAGCAGAAACCACCGCCGCGATTGCCCAAGCTACCATGCAAGACGCAGTAAAAATTTCGGTGCCGCTCATCGTCGAAACCGGCATCGGCAAACACTGGGGCGACGCGCATTAGAGTTGCGCGCCAAGCCCGTAACGCCCCTACGCGACCTCTTCCAGCACGCCGGTCTCGACGTTGAAATGCCATCCCGCCAGCACCAGGCCGCCGTCCTTGACGCGCGATGCAATCCACGGAAACGTCAGCAGATTCCCAAGCGACACCCGGATCGACTCGCGCTCGCACAGCGCGCACCCCGCCTCGAAATCCGCGGGCGCGTCCGGCGCATCGCACACCCGCGCCCGCGCCGGATGCGCGATCGCCATCCATGACTCGATGAAATCCCCATGGTCCCCCGCCGGCCCGCGCATCAGCGCCCGGATGCCGCCGCACAAACTATGGCCCAGCACCACGATCCGCTGCACGCCGAGTGCCGTGACCGCGAATTCCAGCGCCGCCGAGGTGCCGTGATTGCCGGTGTCCGGCGCATACGGCGGCACCAGATTGCTGACATTCCGGACCACGAAAATCTCGCCCGGCGCGCAATCGAAAATCACCTCCGGCGAAACCCGCGAATCCGAACACGCGATCACCATGGCGTGCGGCGACTGCCCCTGTCGGGCAATTTCCGAGTACCGGGATTTGTAGCGCCGCCAATAGCCGCCGCGGAACCGCGCATAGCCCTCCAGCAGCGTCTTCATAGCCCCGCCCTCTTCGCGTCCTGCCAAAACCGTTCCATCTCCGCCAATGTCGCCTCCGTCGGTGTTTTGCCCTGGCCCGCCAGCGCCGCTTCCACGGCCTCAAACCGGCGGGTGAATTTTGCGTTCGCCCCGGCCAGGCACGCTTCCGCGTTCAGCCCCAGTTTCCGGGCGAGATTTGCCAGCACGAACAGCATGTCGCCGACCTCGTCGGCAAGCCGCGCCGGATCGGCACCCGCAAGCTCGGCCCGCAACTCCGAGGTCTCCTCGGCGAGCTTGTCAAGAATCGACTCCGCATCCGGCCACTCGAATTTCACCCGCGCCGCCCGCGCGTTCAGCTTTTGCGCGCGCACCAAAGCGGGCAGGGCGGCGGCGACCCCCGCCAGCGTGCCGGCCTGGCCCCGCTCCACGGCCTTCTGCGCCTCCCAGGCGGCGGTCTGCGCCGCCGCATCGCGCGCCGCCGCGTCCCCGAACACGTGCGGGTGGCGGCGGATCATCTTGTCCGCGATCGCCACGGCGACATCGTCGAACGCGAACCAGCCGCGCTCCTCCGCCAGCCGCGCATGGTACACCACCTGAAACAGCAAATCCCCCAATTCGTCCTTCAGTTGCACCGGGTCGCCGGCGGCAATCGCCGCCTGAACCTCGTATGCTTCCTCGATCGTATAGGGCGCGATCGAGAAAAAATCCTGCTCGCGGTCCCAGGGGCAGCCGGTCTCCGGATCGCGGAGGGCGGCCATCACATTGATCAGTCTCTCGACCGGTGGTTCATTCGACATGAACAACTGTCTAGATTCGGGAGCGGAAAATGGCCAGCGCCTATGATTTCAGTTTCGAGACCCTGCAGGGCAAGCCGTACCCGCTGAAAGATTTTTCCGGCCAGCCGATGGTGGTGGTGAATACCGCCTCGAAATGCGGGTTCACGCCGCAATACGCCGGGCTGGAATCGGTCTGGAAGCGCTACCGGGACCGTGGCCTGCTGGTCATCGGCGTCCCCTCCAACGATTTCGGCAACCAGGAGCCCGGCACCCACGATCAGATCGCGACGTTCTGCGAGGTCAATTACGGTGTCGACTTTCCGATGATGGCAAAAGTCCATGTCAAGGGAGACGCCGCCCACCCGTTCTTTAAATGGGCCGGCGGCGAGGGCGGGATGCTGGCCAAACCGCGCTGGAATTTCTACAAATACCTGATCGGCAAGGATGGCCGCCTGAGCACGTGGTTCGCCAGCCTCACCGCCCCCGACAGCGCAAAATTCACCGCGGCGCTCGAAAAGATCATCTAACGCGGCCCCTAACGTCCATGCGTTCGGGTGGGTTACGCCGGGCGTAACCCACCGATGGCTCTCGCCCAACCATCATTGCGAACAGGTGCAGGCATGAGAACCGATTCATCCTTTCAAACCTGCCTGTAAGCCAGCGCAATCACCCGCCTTGCCTCCTCCCACAAATCGTACCGATCAAACTCGTCTCGGCGCACCCAAGCAACGTCCACAACATCATCGCCGGCCACCGCCTCGCCACCCGTGTAAATCCCGGCGAAATCCAGAATCGTATAGTGATACTGAATTCGCCCCTCCGCATCGCGGTGGATTGAATCCACGTGCGCGATCAGCCGCAGCGCCCCGCAGCGCAATCCGGTCTCTTCCAGCAACTCCCGCCGCGCCGCCGCTTCCGCCGTCTCGCCCAACTCCTGCCCCCCGCCGGGCAACGACCAGGCGCCCCGCGCCGGCGGCCTGCCCCGCCTGACCAGCAGCACCTCATCGCCGCGCCGCAAAATCACACCCACGCCGACCCGCGGCGCCTCCGGATATTCCCTCAAACGCTCACCCCGCCTGCACCGTCTGAATCGCATCCCGCTGGTCGAACAAATTCAACAGCACGCGGATCGCCCGCCCCCGCGCCGTCTCCAGTTGCGGGTCGCGCTGCAAAAACATCACCGCGTCCTGCCGCGCCATCGTCAGCAAATCCTCGTGCCGTTCGGCATCCGCCAGCAAATACCCGGGCAGCCCGGATTGCTTGGTCCCCAGATAATCCCCCGCCCCGCGCAGCCGGAAATCCTCATCCGCGATCAAAAACCCGTCCTCGGTCCGCCGCAGCACATCCAGCCGCTGCCGCGAGCCCGCCGCCAGTTTGTCGTCATGCAGCAGCAGACAAAAACTTTTCGCATCGCCGCGGCCGACCCGCCCGCGTAACTGATGCAACTGCGCCAGCCCAAACCGCTCGGCGTGCTCGATCACCATCACGTTCGCCTCGCGCACGTCCACCCCCACCTCGATCACCGTCGTCGCCACCAATATTTTGCAATGCCCCGCCGCAAAGTCCGCAAGCGCCGAATCGCGCGCCAAAGACTCCTGTCGGCCATGCGCCAGCGCGACAATGTCCCCGAACCGCTCGCGCAACTGGGCAAACCGGAATTCCGTCGCGGTAATATCAAGAATTTCCGACTCCGCCACCAGCGGGCACACCCAGTACACGCGCCCGCCGCCCGCCACCGCCCGCGCGATCGCCGCCTCCACCTTCGGCAATTCCGCAAGCCGGTGCATCGTCGTGGTGATTTTTTGCCGCCCCGCCGGCTTCTCGGTGATCCGGCTGGTGTCCATCTCGCCGTACTGCGTCAGCAGCAGCGTGCGCGGAATCGGTGTCGCCGTCATCACCAGCAAATCGGTCGCCTCGCCCTTTGCCCCCAGACTCAGCCGCTGCTCCACCCCGAACCGGTGCTGCTCGTCGATCACCGCGAGGCCAAGATCGAAAAATTCCACCTGTTTCTGAAAAATCGCGTGCGTGCCGATGACAATCTTGATCCCGCCATCCGCCAGCCCGCGCAGCACGGCGGCCCTGGCGCTGCCCTTCACGCCGCCGGTCAGCAATGCCACCGGCACCGGACACAGCCGGCTGAACAGCGCATGGTGCTGCTTCGCCAGAATCTCGGTCGGCGCCATCAGCGCCGCCTGCGCACCCGCCTCCACCGCCCGCAACATCGCCAGCAGCGCCACCAGGGTCTTGCCTGAACCCACATCGCCCTGCAGCAGCCGCAACATCCGGTGCGGTGCGGCCAGATCCGCGTCGATCTCCGCCAGCGCCTGCGCCTGCGCCGGCGTCGGGGTCAACCCAAACCGCGCCAGCGCCGCCCGCCGCAGCCTGCCATCCCCCGTCAAGGCCCGCCCCGGCCGCCGCCGGCGCCGGCCCCGCACCATCGCCAGCGCAATCTGCCGCGCCAGCAACTCGTCATAAGCCAGCCGCTCCGCCGGTCCTGCATCCGGCACCACCACCGGCGCATGCAGCGCCCGCAGCGCCGCGGCAAAGCCCGGCCAGCCCCGCCGGCCCAAAATGCTCGCATCATGCCACTCCGGCAGCGCCGGCACCCGCGCCAGCGCCGCCAGCGCCGCCAGCGCCGCCAGCCGCATCACCCGCGGCGTAATCCCCGCGCTCAGCGGCCACACCGGCTCAATCCACGGAAATTTTTGCTCCTGCGCCACCGGCAACACGTAATCCGGATGCGGCATCACCAGCCGGTCCGCGAACATCTCCACCTTCCCGGACACGATCAACGCCGCCCCCACCGGAAACTGCGCCAGCCGCGCCGCGTGATACAGCACAATCTCGGCAAACCCGCTGCCATCCCCAATCACCACCCGGTGCGGCTGCCCCGTCTTCACCGGCGCCTCATGCCGCACCACGTAAATCCGCAGCGTCGCCACACCCCCCGGCACCGCCTCGCGAATCGAAGGCGTCGGCCGCCGGTCCAAAAAATCCACCGGCAGATGGAACAGCACGTCCCGCACCGTCCCCCCGCCCACCAGCCGGCCCAGCAATCCCGCCAGCCGCGGCCCAATCCCAGCCAGATCGGCGATCGGCGCGCGCAGCGGGGTCAGATATTCAGTCTCCACATACTGACTCTCGTACACTCCACCGCTATATCGCAACCCAGAGATGACCGAGCCGACCGAAACCGACCCCCAACCCCTGGACAACCGCCGCCGCCGGTTGATCTTCCGCGCCCAACACCGCGGCACCCACGAAAACGACCTGCTGATCGGCGGCTTCGTCACAACCCGAATCGCCACCATGACCCCCGCCGAACTGGACGAAATCGAAGCCGTCATGGAATTTCCGGACGCCGAACTCGCCGACTGGCTCACCGGCCGCAAACCCATCCCCCCCCACGCCGACAGCCCCATGCTGCAACGCATCCGCACCGCGGCGCTGACGCGATGATGGCGCGGCGGCAGGCAAGGCAAGGGAGGATCAGGACGTTGCGACAGCTTTGGGCCCGGCCCTGCCTTGCGGTCGCATCATGATCACCGTCCACGGCGCGCCGGAGGGTGTGGATGCGTTGCTGCTGGTACGGCGGCTGGGCGAGCATGGCGGGCCGGTTTTGCATCTGGCGCGGGATGACGGGCGGTTGGCGGCGCTGGCGGAGGCGATCGGGTTTTTCGGGCCGGAGGTGGAGGTTGTCCAGATTCCGGCCTGGGATTGTCTGCCGTATGACCGGGTTTCGCCGAATGGGGCGATCATCGCGGAGCGGATCGCGGGCTTGAGCCGGCTGCAGGCGGAGCCTGACAGGAAGCGGATTGTTTTGACCACGGTGAATGCGGTGCTGCAAAAGGTGCCGCCGCGCGCCTCGCTGCGCGGCGCCGGCATGCGCCTTGCGGTCGGGGACAGCATTGCGCCGGAGGATCTGGCGGCGTTTCTGGACGGAGACGGCTACAACCGCACCGGTACGGTGATGGAGCCCGGCGAATACGCGCTGCGGGGCGGGATCATCGACGTGTTTCCGGCCGGTGAGGCCGCACCGGTGCGGCTCGATCTGTTCGGCGACACGATCGAGAGCATCCGCCGGTTCGACGCGGAGACGCAGCGGAGCGGGGCAGGGGTGGACGCCCTCGATTTCCACCCCGCCTCGGAACTGCCGCGCAATGAGTCGTCGGTGGCGCGGTTCCGCTCCGCCTGGCGCGAGCTGTTCGGCCCGAAGGCGGTGGAGGATCCGCTCTATGAGGCGGTGACCGAGGGAAGGCGCCATCCCGGCATGGAGCACTACGCGCCGCTGTTTGCCGAGGCGATGGAAACGCTGTTCGATTACGTCCCCGGCGCCTCGGTCAGCCTGGATTACCAGGCGCAGGCCGCGGTCGCGGCGCGGCTGGAGCTGATCGCGGACCACTACGCGGAGCGGCGCGGCCCGGCCCGCACCGGCGAGACGCCGTACCGGCCGATCCCGCCCGCGATGCTGTATCTGGACGCGCCGGCGTTCGAGGCGGCGCTGGCCCGCTTCCCCTGCTTCGCCTTCACCCCGTTCGGCAAGCCGGACGGCGCCGAGGGCATCGAGGCCGGCGGCCGCCCGGGCCCGATTCTCGCCGGCCAGCCGATCGCCGCGTTCGACGGCTTTGCCGATCTACGCACCAAATGGGCGGCGTCCGGCCGGACCGTGATCCTCGCGGCTTGGAGTTTCGGCGCCCGCGAGCGCCTGGCCCTGATGTTGCGCGACCCCGGCATCCGCGATATCCGCGCGGTCGCGAACGCGGACGAGGCTCGGGCTCTCCCAAACGGCACGGTGGCGCTGGCGGTGCTGTCGCTCGACCGCGGCTTCGTCACGGACCGCCTCGCGGTGGTGGCGGAGCAGGATCTGCTCGGCCAGCGCATCGCCCGGCCGCCGAAGCGCAGAAAACGCGCCGACCAGTTCATCGCGGACGCGACCGAAATCGCCGCCGGCGATCTCGTGGTTCACCAGGACCACGGCATCGGCCGCTATGACGGGCTGGAAACCGTCACGGTGAACGGCGCCGCGCATGACTGCCTGAAGCTGCTGTATGACGGCGGCGACAAACTGTTTCTCCCGGTCGAGAACATCGATTTGTTGTCCCGTTTCGGCAACGAGACCGACGGCGTGTCCCTGGACAAGCTGGGCGGCGCGTCCTGGCAGGCCCGCAAGGCGAAGGCAAAAAACCGCATTCAGGACATGGCGGCCGGCCTGATCCGCATCGCGGCGGAACGCCTGACCCGCGAAGCCCCGCTGCTCGCAGCACCGGACGGCGCTTTCGCGGAGTTCTGCGAGCGGTTTCCGTACACCGAGACCGAGGATCAGGAAAAGGCGATCGCCGACGTGCTGGAGGACCTCGCCTCCGGCCGGCCGATGGACCGGCTGATCTGCGGCGATGTCGGCTTCGGCAAGACCGAGGTGGCGTTGCGCGCCGCCTTCGTCGCCGCGATGGCGGGCGCCCAGGTCGCCGTGGTCGTGCCGACGACGCTGCTGGCGCGCCAGCATTTTCGCGCCTTCTCGGAACGCTTCAAGGGCCTGCCGGTGAAGGTCGCACAGCTCTCCCGCATGGTGACGCCGAAAGAGGCCGCCGCCGTGCGCGCCGGCCTCGCCGACGCCAGCATTTCCATCGTCATCGGCACCCACGCGCTGATGGCGAAGTCGGTCGCCTTCGCCGATCTCGGCTTGCTGATCGTGGACGAGGAGCAGCATTTCGGCGTCGCCCACAAGGAGCGGCTGAAACAGTTGAAGGCGGACGTCCACGTGCTGACGCTGACCGCGACGCCGATCCCCCGCACCCTGCAACTGGCCTTGACCGGCGTGCGCGACCTGTCGCTGATCACCACCCCGCCGGTCGACCGCCTCGCCGTGCGCACCTTCATCATGCCGTTCGACTCGCTGGTCATCAAAGAGGCGATCGCCCGGGAAAAATTCCGTGGCGGACAGATTTTCTGCGTCGTCCCGCGGATCGAGGATCTGGCCCCGATGTCCGAGCGGCTGCGCGAGATCGTGCCGGACGCGAAATGCGCGATGGCGCATGGTCGCCTCGCCCCCACCGAGCTGGAACGGGTGATGACCGAATTCGGCGAGGGCAAATACGACATCCTGCTCGCCACCAACATCGTCGAATCCGGCCTCGACATGCCGGCGGTCAATACGCTCATTATCTACCGCGCCGACATGTTCGGCCTCGCCGGGCTGTACCAGCTGCGCGGCCGGGTCGGCCGCGGCAAGCAGCGCGGCTACGCCTACCTCACCTGGCCCGCGCATCACCGGCTCTCCGCCGCCGCCGAAAAGCGGTTGGAGGTGATGCAAACGCTGGACCAGCTCGGTGCCGGCTTCACCCTCGCCTCCCACGACCTCGACCTGCGCGGCGCCGGCAATCTGCTGGGCGACGAGCAATCCGGCCATATTCGCGAGGTCGGGATCGAGCTCTACCAGCAGATGCTGGAGGACGCGGTCAACGCGATCCGCGCCGGCGAGCGCAAGCAGAAGCCGGTGGAGCGCGACTGGACGCCGAACATCAACCTCGGCCTGCCCGTGCTGATCCCGGACACCTACGTGTCCGACCTGCCGGTTCGGCTCGGCCTGTACCGCCGCATCGGCGCGCTCGCCTCGGACGCGGAGAGCGAAGCCCTGGCCGCCGAACTGACCGACCGCTTCGGCAAACTGCCGGAGGAGGTCGAGAACCTTTTGGAAACCGTCGCCCTGAAACGCGCCTGCCGCGAAGCTGGCGTCGAAAAAATCGACGCCGGCCCAAAAGGCATGGTGATCGCGTTCCGCAAAAACGAGTTCAACAACCCGGGCGGCCTGATCGCCTGGATCGCCTCGCGCGGCGGCACGCTGAAAGTCCGCCCGGACCAGAAACTCGTGGTGGCGCGCGACATGGAGGTCGCCGCCCGCATCGGCATCGCCCGCGACGTCCTGACCAACCTGACGCGGCTGTCAAACCTGCAAGAAGCCGCCTGAAGGAATGATGCAGGGTGGGTTACGCCGCGGGCTCGCGGCCTAGAACAAGGTAGCTTTTGATCGAATCACTTGATCCGATCAAAAGCGGCCAACTTGCTCGCCAAATCAAGGTTAGAGCATGATTGATTTAAAGCAATCATGCTCTAACCCACCGATGTTTCTCATCGGTGCCGCCGAAAACCTCAAAACAAACTCTTCCAATAAAAATACGTGCACGCCACCGGCGTCGGCGTGTTCGGGTGATTCTGCTGCATCATGGTGGACGCAATCTGCCCATTCGCCGCCGACTGACCCGCACCATTCACCGCCGCAAATGTCGCGCTACTGGTGTTACCACCGGCAATGTTGGTCGCCTGCGTCGTCACCACGTGGCGCTCCAGCGCCTGACAGGTATTGGTCGTCCCCTCCGCCGCCATCGGCACCGCGAAGAACGCGACGATCACGACGACGATGACAACAAGTGCCGCTCTCATGCAATAAATCCTCTGTCAGAAATCCGTGCAACGGCCGTTCTTTTCCCAGTCGCCATAGCGCGTCGGCTCCGGACCCTTCTGGCCGCCGATCTCCTTCGGCAGTTTCTGGTCGGGCTTCTTGTCCTCTTCGGATTTCGGCGCGGGCTTGGTGTCTGTCACGGTCGTTCCAGTCATGCAGAGGATTTGGTGAACGGGGCAAAACTTCGCAAATTAAGGCTCGGCAATTTATTCGTTATCCTGCGCCTGCGCCAGCCGCTCCTGGTCCAGCGCCCGCCAGGACGCTCCCGGCGGCGCATTTGCCAGCGACTGCTTGAAGTAGGACAGCGCCTCCGGCGTGATCTGCCCGGCCTGCTCGGACAGCGCCTCGCCCAGATACGCCTCGCCCTGGCTCGCATCCGGGGAATTCGGATCGACACTGGCAAGCCGCATCCGCAGCGCCGCGATGAAGCCGTTCAGTTGCGCATCCGCATCCTGCTGCCGCTTCACCCATTGCGCGTGCGGCTCGGACGGCACGTTCGGCGTGCTGTCCGGCAAATACAGCGCGAACGCCATCACCGGCACCGCGATCATGGTCGCGAACAACAACAGCCGCGCGTTGCCGTCCTGCACCGGCTCCGTCGCCGCATCCGCCGCCAACAGCCGCCGCTCGACCTCCAGTTTTGCCGCCGCGTATTCTCCAGCCCCGATCCGATTGTCCGCGAGATCGCGCGCCAACTCGTCCAGTTGCGCCCGGTGCAGCCGCAGCGCGGTCTCCCGCCGGTTCCGCAAGCCCCGGCGCCCGCCGAACGCAAACCCCAAAGGCAGCATCAACAGAATCGCGAGGCCCAGCATCCATAAAAAAATCATCGCAGCAACTCATCCAGCCGCGCCCGGTCGGCCTCGGAAAGCGGTGGTGGTGCCGGCACCCGGTTGCGCCGCGACGCCCAGGCGATCAGCATCCCGCCGAACAGCGCCAGAAACGGCATCGCGTACAGGGCCCATGTCAACGGCATGAACGGCGGCTTCAGCAGCACGAAAATGCCGTAGCGCTGCACCATGAAATCCATGATCGCCTTGTCGGTATCGCCGGCGATCACGCGCTGCCGGATGATCACCCGCAACTGCTTCGCGAGACTGGCCCCCGAAGCCTCGATACTCTCATTCTGGCACACCAGGCAGCGCAGCTGATCGCCGATCGCCTCGGCGCGCACTTCCTGCGGCTGCGTCAGCGTGATCCCGTCGCGCGTCACAATCTGTGCCGCCGCCAGCGCCGGCAGCAAAACCAGCAGGAGCAGAATCGCCCTCATGAATACTTTGCCAGCAGCGGGTTCAGCTCTTCCTGAATCAGCTGATAGGTCAGCGCCCCCGCCCAGCGCGACCGCACGATGCCGTCCCGGTCGATGAAATACGTCTCCGGCACGCCGTACACGCCCCAGTTGATCGCGGTCAGCCCGGACGTATCGGCGGCAATCCGCTGGTACGGGTTGCCGTTCTGCGCCAGAAACCCCGCCAGCGCCGCCGCGGTGTCCTGATACGCGATCCCCCAGATCGGCAGCCCGGTTTTTTCCAGCAACCCCAGCATCGGCGCCTCCTGCAGGCAGGGGATGCACCAGGACGCGAACCAGTTCACCAGCATCGGCCGCGGTGGTGCCGCGATGTCCGTGCTGGAAAACCCTTGGGCGCCGTCGATCCCCGGCAGGCTGAACGCCGGCGGCCGGTGGCCGATCAACGGCGAGGGCAGATAATGCGGATCGTACTGGTCGGACTGCATCCGCCGCAGAATCGTATAGAAGCCGGCACCCCCGGCGACCACCGCCGCCAGCGGCAGGCCAAACAGCAGACGACGGCGCAGCGGAGTCATGAATTATGCCGCGGCGCCTTCGGGTTTCTTGGCCCGGCTGCGCGCCGGCGCGCCCACCCGCAACCGCCGGTCGGACAGCGAAAGCCCGCCGCCGAACGCCATGATCAGCCCGCCCAGCCAGATTTCCGGCGCCAGAGGATGCCGGTTCAGCCGCATCTCCGCGCCCCCGCCGGCCGGCTCATCCGCGAACACCGCGTAGATGTCCTGAAACCCGTTGGTGTGGATCGCCGCGTCGTTGGTGATCGTTTTTTGCGCCGCGAAAAACCGGCGCGACGGATGAAGCTCAAGAAACGCGTGCCCGTTCTCGCTCACCGTCACATCCGCGACGCGCCGGGTATAATTCGGCCCCGGCGCGTCGTGGATGTCGTCCAGCCTCCAGGTATAGCCGCCCAGCGTGGTGCTCTGCCCGGGATGCAGCACGATCACCTGTTGCACCGCGAGCGTCATCCCCGCGATGCCGAGCACGGTCACCCCAAACCCGATATGCCCAAGTGCCGCGCCGATCGCGGCGCGCGGCAGCACGGACAATCGCCCCAGCGACCCGCGCAGCGGAATCCGGAACAGCCGCAGCCGCTCGGCCAGGTCCGCGAACGCGGACAACACCACCCAGACGCCGCCGGCGAGCCCCAATGCGGCGATCACATGCCGCTCCGCCGTCACCGAAATGAACACCAGCAGGGCCACCGCCGCGACCGGCCAGAGTCTCTGCAGCACCGGCGCCAGCGACGCCCGCTTCCACGGCAGCAAAGGCCCGATTGCCATCGCCAGGATCAACGGTGCCGTGAGCGGCAAAACCGTCTGGTCGAAGAACGGCGC
>Ga0116230_10000969_pt1 | contig 26246 bp, 23 predicted proteins | sample S1TSphfallax_3_FD_88678 | JGI IMG/M metagenome (GOLD analysis project Ga0116230, IMG submission 88678) | Host-associated microbial communities from peat moss isolated from Minnesota, USA - S1T2_Fd - Sphagnum fallax MG | ecosystem: Host-associated > Plants > Peat moss > Unclassified | place... | reverse complement strand
AGTATGGCGAGTAGTGAATCCGCGGCCGGCGTCGCGTAAGCTCGTGGCCCTTTCATTGCGATCACGGAGCATTCCATGTGTGGAATCGTAGGCGTCGTCGCCGAACGCAATGCCATTCCCATCTTGATGGAGGGGCTGCGGCGGTTGGAATATCGGGGCTACGATTCCGCGGGGCTGGCGGTGATGACGGCCGGGAATCGCCTGCAGCGTGTGCGCACGGTCGGCAAGGTGCAGGCGCTGCAAGAAGCGCTGGACGCGACGCCGATCGAAGGGCATGTCGGCATTGCGCACACTCGCTGGGCCACTCATGGCGTGCCGACCACGGCCAACGCTCACCCGCATGTCTCGCGCGACGGCATCGCCATCGTGCACAACGGGATCATCGAGAATCACGAGGCGCTGCGCGCCGGTCTCGCCGCGCTGGGCTACCGCTTCGAATCGCAAACCGACACGGAGGTCATCGCCCACCGTATCCATCGCCACCTCGCGAACTCGGCCGATCTGTTTCAAGCCGTGCGCGCGACGGTCGCGGAACTTGAGGGGGCCTACGCCCTGGCGGTGGTTTCGCAGAGCGATCCTGAATGTGTGGTGATCGCCCGGCAGGGCTGTCCGGTGGTCATCGGGCTCGGCATCGATGAGAACTTCGTGGCCTCGGATGTGGCGGCCTTGCTGCCGGTTACGCGCCGCTTCATGTTTCTCGAGGAAGGCGACGTGGCCGAAGTGCGCCGCAAATCGATCCGGGTCCTCGACGCCGGCGGCAACGTGGTGGCGCGTGCCGTGCGCGAGAGCGAGCTGCCCGCCGATGCGGTCGAGCGTGGCCAGTACCGACATTTCATGCTGAAGGAAATCCATGAGCAACCTCGCGCGATCGCGCAGACGCTGGAGGAGCGCGTCGCCGGCGCCACGTTGCTCGACGCCGCCTTTGGCCCGGCGGCGGAACGTGTGCTGCGCAACGTCAAGGCGGTGCACATCGCGGCCTGCGGCACGAGCTATCACGCCGGCCTCGTCGCCAGCTATTTCATCGAACAGTTCTGTCGCTTGCCGGCGCGTGTCGAAATCGCGAGCGAGTATCGCTACCGCGACCCCGTGGTCACGCCGGATACGCTGTTCGTGACGATCTCCCAGTCCGGTGAGACCGCCGATACGTTGGCGGCGCTGCGCAACGCGAAGCGGGCCGGCTATCTGTCGACGCTCACCATCTGCAATGTGGCGGAAAGTTCCATGGTGCGCGACTCCGAATTGGTTTTGCTGACGCGCGCCGGCCCCGAGATCGGCGTCGCCTCGACCAAGGCATTTACGACGCAATTGACGGCGTTGGCCATGCTGACCGTGGCTCTGTCGAAGAACCGGCCGACAACCCACCCCGCGCGGGAGATGGTGGCGCAGCTGATCCAGCTTCCCGGATTGGTCGAGCGGACGTTGAAACTCGACCAAACCATCCGCCATCTCGCCGAGCGCTTTGCCGAGCGCCACCATGCGCTGTTCCTCGGGCGCGGGCCGCTGCACGCCATCGCGATGGAGGGTGCGCTCAAGCTCAAGGAAATTTCGTATATCCACGCCGAGGCCTACGCCGCCGCTGAATTGAAGCATGGTCCGCTGGCGCTGGTCGACGAAGACATGCCGGTGGTCGCGGTGGCGCCGAACAACGAGCTGCTCGAGAAATTGAAATCCAATCTCCAGGAGGTACGAGCGCGCGGCGGCGAGCTGTTCGTGTTCGCCGATCCGGACACCGGCATGCAGAGCAGCGACGGCGTCACCGTGATTCACATGCCGGTGCGGGTGACCGAGCTGCAGGCGCCGGTCGTATTCAGCATTCCCATGCAACTGCTCGCCTACCATGTTGCCGTGCTCAAAGGCACGGACGTTGACCAACCGAGGAATTTGGCGAAGAGCCTGACCGTCGAATAGGGATCGCGCGATCAGACGGTTTGGCAAGCGCCGGGGCGGTGGGGTAGGCTCTGGACCCGCCATGACCAAGCATCCAGCGAGTATGAATCGCGACCCCGCCACAGCGTTCGATGCGGCGTATTTTCGTCGGTTCTACGTGAACCCGGCGACGCGGGTGACGACTCCGGCCGAAATGCGCACCCGTGCCCGCTTGATCGCCGCGATCCTCGCGCAGGCCGCCGTCCCGGTTCACAGCATCCTCGATGCGGGCTGTGGCATCGGCTTGTTGCGCAAGCCCTTCGCCGAGATCATGCCCCGAGCGCGCTATGCCGGGCTCGAGGCCAGTGACTACCTGTGCGCTCGATTCGGCTGGATTCGAGGATCCGTGGTCGATTATCGGCCGCCGCAGCCGGCGGATCTCGCGGTTTGCTACGACGTGCTGCAGTACTTGGATGATCGCGAGGCCGCGCGGGCACTCGCGAATTTTCCGCGGCTGACACAGGCGGCCTTGTACGTTTCGGCGTTGACGCGCGAGGATTGGCGGACGAACTGCGACCAGTCGCTGACCGATCGGGCCGTGCATCTGCGCCCGGGCGATTGGTACCGAAGGAGGCTGAAGCGCCATTTTAGCCACCTGGGCTTCGGGGTATGGCTGCGCAAGGACGTGACGGTCATTCTCTGGGACATGGAACGCACCACCCGCTAGGCGCCTAGAGATTCTCCTGCATCCAGTTCACCAAGGCGGCATGAACCGGCTCGCCGCCGCCGCCATCGGCTCGCGCGTCGTTGATCAGCGAGACGAGCACGAAGGTCTTGCCGCTGGCCGTCGTCACGTAGCCGGCCACCCCGCTGACGGTGTCGATATGGCCGGTCTTCAAGCGGACCGTACCTGCCGCCGTATTCTTCATCCGCGAGCGCAGCGTACCATCGACGCCGGCAAGCGGTAGCGAGGCGATGAATTCAGGCGCGTAACGACTGCGATAGGCCGCACTCAAAACCTGTGCCATTTGCAGCACCGAGATGTGCGTCGCGCGCGACAGGCCCGAACCGTTGTCGATGTCGATGCCATGCAAATCGAGTCCTCGTTCCTGGCTCCAGTCGGCGATCGCCTGCGCGCCCTTGGCGGGTGTGCCCGGTGATCCAAAGCGGCTCTCGCCGATGGTGAGCAGCAGGTGGCGGGCCATGAGGTTGCTGCTGAATTTATTCGTCAGCCGGACGATCTCGCCCAGCGTGAGAGAATCGAAGTTGACGAATTCGCGGGCGTCCGTGGGCTTGGGCTCGACGCGCAGCTTGCCGTCGAATTCGCCGCCCGCTTCGCGCCACAATTCAACGAAGGTGCCGTAGGCGTAATCGGCGGGCCGTAACAACACCCGGACGATGCTGCGTTCCTCGCAGTTGGGGCTGAGAGCTCCGGAGAACACCACCCGGTCCCAGCGATCGGACTCGACCTCGAAGTCGACGCGGTCGGCGGCGGCGTTGCAGCGGCCGGGGACGAAGGCGATCTGATTATCGATGTTGAGATTGACCGGCTGGGGAATGGCGATGATGTCGATGCGGCGCATGCCGGCGTTCGGTACGAGCCTGAACTCGACCGACTGGAAGTTGACCATCAAGGCGTCGGGAACGACGTTGTACGTGCGGTTCGGCCGACCGTCGAAGGCCGCCGGATCCTCCGCCGGCAACGAAAATGCCGTGTCGTCGATGATGATGTCGCCATGGATCGCCTTGAGACCGCGGTTGCGCAACTCGTGCGCGAAGCTCCACCAGCGTTCGAGGGTCATATAGGGGTCGCCGCCGCCCTGCAGAATCAGATCGCCCTCCAGCACCCCGTCCTTCAATGTCCCTCGGATCCAGGCGCGTGTGTGCCAGACATAGGCGGGACCCAGCAAATCGAGGGCCGCAAACGTCGTCACCAATTTGATCGTGGATGCGGGGCTGCGCGGGACTTCCATGTTCTGGCCGGCGACGAGTCCACCCGTCTGGGTGTCGATGATTGCGAAGCTCACGCTGCTCTCGGGCAGATGCTGACTGGCCATGACGGCCGCAACCGGCGGGGGTGCCCCCGGCAAGGCCAGCGCAGGTGCTGTGCAGGCCAACAGCAGCGCCGCCACCGGCGCGCATGGGTTCCACATCAAGAGTGAGTCATCCACAGCGGCATCGGCTTACGTTAGCACAGCCCCTCCCTCATTTGATGCCGAGAACGATGCGGCGCCAGGCTCCCGAACGCCACCTGAGGAACAACATCAAACCTAGGCAACAGATGTAGACGACGGAGGCGGACCACCCGCCGGTGGCGCCGAACCCGAATTGCGGCAGCCAGTCGACCCATCCCTGGCCGGCGCGAAAGGACAACATGTGGGCGAGTGGCACGAAAAATCCCCAGGACAGGGTGAGCACCATGATCGACGGCAGGCGCACATCGCCGGCGCCGCGCAGGCATGCGCCCGAACCCAGATTCAATCCGTCGAATAATTGATAGGCTGAGGCGATCCACAACAGCTGACAGCCGCTGGCTGCCACCGCCCACGCCTGCGGATCCGCGGAATTGGTGAACAGCGGCATCAACCAGGGTCCGGCCGCGGCGAGCGCGAGGCCGCTCGCGCCCATGAAGATCACCGCCAGGGCGATGATTCCGTTGCCGACCTTGCCGGCCCAATCCAAATGTCCCGCGCCGATCGCCTGTCCGACCAGCGTGGTACCGGCCATCGCGATACCGACCGCCGGCATGTAGCAAAACGAGGTCAGCATCATGACGATCTGGGTCGCGGCTCCCTCAATCGTTCCCAGGCGCACCTGCATCAACTGGAACAGCGCATAACCGGTGATATCGGCGGCGTACAGCACACCCATCGGCAACCCCAGCCGCAATTGCCTGAGGAGGTTGTGCCACCGCAGGCGCGTGGTGAGGTGGGATCGATAGGTCGCCCGAGTCGCGGAATCGAGAAATGCACCGAGCGCCAGCGCCAACCCGACCAGTTGCGCCGCGCCCGTTGCCCAGGCCGAACCGGCGACGCCCCACCCCATCCGAATGACGAACAACTCGTTGAGCAGCGCATTCGCGACGGCGACGATCAGCGTCACACGCAGCGTCACCATCGGGCGACCTATGCCGTTGAAAAAACCGAGAATAGACCAAAGGGCGATTCCGAGCGGAGCGCCCAGCATTCGCGGTCCCCAGTAATCGAGCGCCAGTTGCAGGGTCTTTGAGTCGATGCCGAAAGGGGAGAAGATCGCCGACCCGCTGCGCGCCAGCAGCATGAACAGCGGCACCGCGAAGAGCGACGCCCACAACGCCGTCCACGTTGCCTGCGATGCGCGCGCATAACGCCGTCCCCCATAAGCCTGGGCAACCAATGTTTGCACCGACAGGCCGACCCCGCCGAACAGCAGGACGCAGACGAGCACGGGCCAATACACCGCGCCGATCCCGGCCGTTGCCTGCGGCGACAGACTGCCGATGAACCAGGTGTCGGTGGCATTGAGCACCGCCTGGACGGCGCTGTTCAGCATGAACGGCAGCGCCAGGCGGCCCACTGCGGCATAATCGAGTCGTGGTCGGCCGCGGGCACTCAAGGTCTGGCCGGGCAGTAATGAGCTGTTGGTTTGCAAACGGGCGCCTCTCAAGGAGCGGCGAGAGTAACGGAATTGTGGTGCAAACATGCGATCGAACAGGCGGGTGACGGTGAGCGGGCCGTTGCTCGCTGCGGATCTCGGCGCCGGTGGCTGGCGGCTGGCCCGGGATGAACCCGGCGCTGCCGAGATCTTGCTTTATGGCTTGGATGCCGTCGCCGCCTCGATGCTGACCCGCGGTCGCATCGCCCAGGTGGTCCTCGAGTGGAATGCCGACGGCGTGGGCGTGGAACTGACGACGCCGATGGCCCAGACTCGAAATCTCGTGGCTCGCAGCGCGTTGTTGCACGAACCACAGCCGCGCCTGTACGAAGGGCTGCCCCTGGCCGGATTCGATGCCAAGGCGAAGCGTTTTTGGTGGCGCATTTTCGCGGTCATGCGCCTACCCGGTGGCCGCTTCCTGTTGCGCTTTCTCGCCCGGCGACGCCGCAGCCGCTAACCGGCGCCAGTCAGATCCACCAAATTGCGACTTTCATCAATACGGTGCGGCGGCCGATGCTGCACAGTGTCGCAATGATTCATGCCAGGAGTCTGCCTGCATGTCCGCCGCGCTAGGCGCCGAGACACGTTCGCACGGAACCACTCGGTCGATCGAGGCTTCTTTCGATCCCTATGGCCGATTGTTGCGCATGCTCATGCCGACGATGCGCGGAGTCTGCGTCCATGACGGCTTCACCAATCTGGTGTGGGCGTCGGACGAGTGGACCCTGGCCGAATATCCCGAGGTCGTGAACGACGCCATCAGCAACGCGCTTGCCGACAAGAGCGATTTCGCCGGCATCGCCCGCACCATCGATGAGGACAGCGTGGTTTATTCCTTCGTCGTGCGCGGCGAAGGCAGCGATCTGCTGGGAGTCATCAGCCTCATCATCCGCATTGCCTCGAACAAGAGCGATCTGCGGCCGATCAACTATGTGCAGCAACTGGTGCAGCCGGCGCTGGAATGCCTGCGTCGTGAGCTTGCGCTGCGAGTCCAGCTGGGATCTCAAGAACAGGCGCTGGGCGGCCGCGAGCGCGATCTGTCTTTGATGCTGGAGATGTCTTCGCGGCAGAGCATCACCAATGATGCCGATGAATTTGATCTCATCCTGAAGACGGCGCTCGAGCACATGCATTGCGCGCTCGCCGCGCTGTGGGTGCCCGACAAGCACGTCGCGCTGTCGCGAACGCGCAGCGGCCAGCCCATGGCCGAGGGTTCGCTGAACCTCGCGCAGAAACACTTGCTCGCCTGGATGCAGCTTCAACAGCGCACCATCGTGGTCAATCGTATCTCGAAAGTCGCCAGCCAGGGAGCAGCGCCTTACAAGATCCTCGCCTGTCCGGTGCGGCACCCGTCCGAACGTGTCATGGGTGTGCTGGCGCTGTTCAACCCGCCGAGCGCGACGGACTTCGATTCGCATCAAACGCGAATTGCCGAGTTGCTGGCCAAGAAAGTCGCGGTCGTCATCCAAGCCCAATACGATTCGAGCACCGGTCTCATGACCCGCCAGGCCTTCGAGAGCCAGGTTGCCGCGCTGCTTTCGGCACCGCCACCGTCCTCGGCCCATTGCATCTTGTACCTGGACATCGATCGGCTGCACGTCATCAATGAAACATTCGGGATGCACATGGGCGACGACGTGATCATCGGTGTCGCCGATTGCCTCGCCAAGTCACTGCCGCGCGGTTCCCTGTCGGCGCGAATCTCCGGCGACCGCCTCGCCGCCTTCATTCCCCAGGCAGGTATGGAAACCGCGGCCGAAGTGGCCGAAAATATCCGCGCGGCGGTTGCCGCCATCGTGCCGCGCGCCGGGCAGGGATCGTTCGACGTCTCGGCCTCGCTCGGCGTGGCGCCGGTGGGCAGATCCGACAAGGCGCTCGCGCATGCATTGGCGACCGCGGAAATTGCCTGCAAGGCTGCCAAGGACCGGGGCCGCAATCGCGTCGAAATGTTTCAGGATTCCGACCAAAGCATCGTTCGTCGGCATACGGACATCTTTGTGATCGGCCAGTTGCGCGAGGCCCTGCAGGGCGACAAGTTCAGGCTCGATGCGCAACCCATCCTGCCATTGCGCGGCACCTACGGGCGGCCACGCTTCGAGCTGCTCATCCGTATGCTGGGCGAACGCGGCGAAACGATTCCGCCGAGCAAGTTTTTGTCGGCTGCTGAACGCTATCAGCTGATGCCGGACATCGATCGATGGGTGATCAGCCATGCCTGCAACGTCTTGGGCGAGTACAGCATCGCCTTGGGCGAGCAATTCGGCCGATTCGCCATCAACTTGTCCGGCCAGTCGCTGCAGGATGATTCATTCCTGGAATTCGTCACGCGGCGAATCGCCGAGAGCCGGCTGGCGCCCTCCGTCCTGTGCTTCGAATTGACCGAGACGGCGACGATCGGCAATCTGGCGAAGGCCCAGCATTTCATCCGCACGCTGCAGTCCCTCGGCTGCCAGTTCGCCCTCGACGATTTCGGCACCGGGGTGAGTTCGCTGGCGTATCTACGCGATCTGTCGGTCAATTACCTGAAGATCGATGGGAGTTTCGTCCGCGACGCGTTGGTGAGCTCGCGGTCTGAGTCCATGATCAAGGCCATCGCCCAGCTCGCCAAGGTGATGTGCATAGAGACCATCGCCGAGTATGTCGAGACCGACAACTTGCGCGTGCGGATGGCCGATCTGGGCGTCGACTACGGCCAGGGCTTTGCGATGGGACGATCGCAACCGTTGAAGGATCTGCTCGCGGAGCTTGCGGTTTACGAGGCGACGGTGAGTACCTGGGCGCTGCCTGACCCGGCCGCGGAGGTGGCTGGCGAACCGCCGGCACCCGATCAGAAGACGTCGGTGCCTGTCCTACAATCAATCCGTCTATAGACCCACATCGGGGGGGTTCACGCAAGTTTACAGTCATGCAACTTTCACAGCGAATCTCAACTTATGCTGATACTAACCCGACGGGCCGGTGAAGCTTTGCGAATCGGCGATGACATCGAAGTGACCGTCATGGCGGTCAACGGAACCCAGGTGCGCATCGGCATCAAGGCGCCGCGTGACGTCGCGGTCGACCGTGAGGAAATTGCTGAACGAAAGCGCCGGGACCGTGAGAACGCGGCGCCGAACGCTGAAAAGTAATTTCGCCAGCCCACATCCGTAAAGTTGGCCGTCTGTCCCCGAGGGTCGGCGCGGCTTGCGGTGGACAGACGGTTCCAGAAGGGCTCCGGTCACAGGGTGACGTCGGGCCATCGCTGCCTTGGCGGTCGGGCTGCGCGCACCGACGTGCGCAGATCCCGCTTGAAATTGCCGCCGGCTTCACGTACACCATAGGTGATTCCCCTAACGCTCAAGCAGTCCTGACAGCAAGAGCGGACGGGCACCTGCGGATCCAATACGGCGCTTCGGAATCAATGACTCAATCAATCTCCATCGCTCCTGAGCTGCAAGTTCAAACGTGGTTCAATACCGATCAGCCCTTGCTCCTGTCCGCGCTGCGCGATCGGGTCGTCGTGTTGGTGGCCTTCCAGGTTCTTTGTCCCAAGTCATTGTCATGCGCAATTCCGCAGGCGCAGCGTATCTTCGAGACCTTCGAGCCCGCTGACGTGATGGTCATCGGCTTGCATGCCACCTTCGAACATCACGATGCCGTGAGCACCGCGGTCATCAAGGCGTTCATTCACGAATATCGATTGCAATTCCCGATCGCGGTGGATTTGCCCAGTCTCGGAGGCCCAATTCCGCACACCATGGATCGCTACAAGATGCGGGGTACGCCGAGTCTGGTGTTGATCGACAAGCAGGGTTTGGTGCGCAAGCATGCCTTCGGCGCGGTGGATGACCTGCGCATCGGCGCGGAAATCGGCGCCCTCACTCAGGAATCCCTGAACGCGGCGTCGGTGCCCCGCAGCTCCGCCGCTTAAGTTGCTATCTGCAATGTCGCCGCTGGCCTTCGGTTCCGCTGCGATGCTATAAAAGGCTCATGCCAGCGTACGCGCAAGTCCTCGGCTCCGAACGGCATCTGTTCGAGGACTTGAAATCGCTGCTCGCCAATGCCTCGCCGCAACGGTCCGGCGACGAACTGGCCGGAATCGCGGCGAGCAGCCACGCGCGGCGGGTCGCCGCGCGGTTCGCGCTGGCGGATCTTCCCCTGAAGACATTTCTGAATGATGTCGTCGTGCCCTATGAGAGCGATGAAGTCACCCGCCTCATCCAGGACTCTCACGATGCGGCGGCGTTTGCGCCGGTCAGCCATCTCACCGTCGGTGAGTTCCGCGATTGGTTGCTGTCTTATGAGACCGATACAGTCACCCTGGCGACGGTCGCGGCGGGCCTGACGCCTGAAATGGTGGCGGCCGTTTCCAAGCTCATGCGCAACCATGATTTGATTGCCGTTGCTGCGAAGTGCCGCACCATCACCGCGTTTCGCAGTACCCTCGGCCTGCCCGGTCGCTTGGGCAGCCGGCTGCAACCCAATCATCCCACCGACCATCTGGATGGAATCGCCGGCTCCGTCTTGGACGGCCTGCTGTTCGGTATCGGCGATGCGGTGATCGGGATCAACCCGGCAACCGATAATCTTAGGACAACCATGGCATTGCTCGAGCTGCTGGATGCGGTGCGTTCGCGCTATGAGATTCCCACCCAGACCTGTGTGTTGACCCACCTGACCACGACGTTGCGAGCCATCGAACTCGGCGCGCCCGTCGACCTGGTGTTCCAATCGATCGCCGGCACCGAGGCTGCTAACACGGGCTTCGGGATCAACCTGGCGCTGTTGGCCGAGGGACAGGCCGCGGGCGAATCTCTGTGTCGGGGCACCGTCGGCAACAACGTCATGTATTTCGAAACGGGTCAGGGCAGCTGCCTCTCGGCCGGTGCCCACCATGGCGTCGATCAACAAACGCTGGAATCCCGAGCCTATGGGGTGGCGCGCGTCTACCGACCCCTCCTGGTCAACAGCGTGGTCGGCTTCATCGGTCCGGAGTATCTCTATGATTCGAAGCAGATCATTCGCGCCGGTCTCGAGGACAATTTTTGCGGCAAGCTACTCGGGCTGCCCATGGGTTGCGATGTGTGTTACACGAATCACGCGGAGGCCGATCAGGACGATATGGACTCGCTGATGACCTTGTTGGCGGTGGCGGGCGTCAACTTTCTGATCGCTGTGCCGGGCGCGGATGATGTGATGCTGAACTACCAGAGCCTCTCGTTTCATGACGTCCAGGGCCTGCGGCGCTCCTTGCAGCTGCAGCCGGCGCCCGAATTCGCCGCTTGGCTGATGCGCATGTCGTTGCTCGGCGAAGGCGGCCGCTTGGCGGCCCCGAGCGCCAACAATGCGCTCGTCCGCGGTCTGCTCACCTAGGCCATCGGCCAATGGTTCGCCGTGACCTCGACCCGCTCTGGCAACGCTTCAGCGGAGTGACCCGCGCCCGAATCGGGCTCGGTCGTTCCGGTGATGCGTTGACGACCCAGGATTCCCTCGAATTCCAGTATGCGCATGCGTGCGCGCGGGATGCCGTGATGGCTCATGCCGATTTCGAGCGGCTTGGGCTCGAGCTCGCGCCAAGCCCGCACCTCTGCGTGCACTCGGCGGCTCGCGACCGGCAAACCTACCTGCGCCGTCCGGATCTCGGTCGGCAACTGGCGGCGGACTGTCGCCCGTTGTTGCCCAGCGGTCCTCACGACGCAGTTTTCGTCGTCGCGGACGGCTTGTCGGCGAGCGCCGTCCAACAGCATGCCGTGCCGCTGCTCGACGCACTTCGCGCGCGCCTTCCGGGATGGGAGCTGGGTCCAGTGGTGCTTGCGGCCCAGGCGCGCGTTGCGCTTGGTGACGAGGTGGGGAGACTGATGGGCGCGCAAATGGTGGTGGTGCTGATCGGCGAGCGACCCGGTCTTACCGTACCCAACAGTCTGGGCGCGTATCTAACCTTCGAGCCGCGGGTGGGCCGCAGCGATGCCGAGCGCAATTGCGTCTCGAATATTCACGCCAACGGCCTGTCGTACGCGGCGGCCGCCAGCAAGCTCGAGTGGCTGATGGCGCAGGCCCGCACGCGCCGATTGACCGGCGTCGGTCTCAAGGAAGACGCCCCGGCGGACGATGTGCCGGAGCTTGGGCAGACGCCGGCACCGAAGGCCAGCCTGCCGCCGGGTGGCGTCTAACGCCGACCGGTCGCGGCCCGAAACTGCTGGACAGCGCGCCTTGCGAATTGCGATCCTGAATGAAATCCAACAGACGGGGTGAATCCATGCGAAGAAAATATGAACGGTGCGGCGTGCTCGCCGCTGCCATGGTGTTGTCGATGACCGTCGCTCGTGCCGGCGGCGTTGCCGACGTGGAGCGTTTGCCGCTGCCCGACGGGAACCCGTTCCCGATCTCCGCCGCGGTCACCGTCCCGGCCGGCTATGACACCGTCTTCGTGAGCGGCGCGCTGCCGGCCGTGATCGACAAGGATGCGCCGAAGGGCAGCGTGCAGGCTTACGGTGACACGCAGACCCAGGCGGTCAGTGCGCTGACGGCGATCAAGACATCGCTCGCCAGGCTCGGTCTCGGCTTGGGAGACGTCGTCAAGATGACGGTCTTCATGGTGGCTGACCCGACCAAGGACAACAAGCTCGACTTCGCCGGCTTGATGGCGGGCTACAGCCAATTTTTCGGCACGCCGGATCAACCCAATAAACCGGCGCGCAGCGCCGTGCAGGTGGCGGCGTTGGTCGCCCCCGGTGCGCTGCTCGAGATCGAGGTCATTGCCGCCAAGCCGCACGCTGCGCCGACCAAAGGCAAGCATTGACGACCCTTTGACGAGCGTAAATATTGACCGGTAGCCCGCGCCAACCGGCGCCTGGACGCGCGGTGCGCCATGCAGATGGCAAGCGGCGCTGCGCCTGGTGCAGCACCGATCCCTTGTATGTGGCCTACCATGATGAGGAATGGGGCATCCCGGTGCGCGCCGATCAACCGCTCTTCGAGATGTTGTGCCTGGAGGGTGCGCAGGCGGGCCTCAGCTGGCTCACCATCCTGCGCAAACGGGACAACTATCGCCGGGCCTTCGACAATTTCGATGCGGCGAAGATGGCGCGGTACGACGCGCGCAAGCGACGCAGCCTGCTCATGGATCCGGGCATCGTTCGCAACCGGCTGAAAGTCGACGCATTCATCGACAATGCGAAGGCTTATCTGTCCCTTCGCGAACGCCCGGGAGGATTTGCCGAATATCTCTGGCAGTTCACCGGCGGCAAGGTGCGCAAGCGGCGACCTCTGCACAGCAGCGAGATCGCCACGATGACAGTCGAGAGCGATGCGATGAGCCGCGATCTCAAACAACGCGGCTTTCGCTTCGTCGGCTCGACCATCTGCCATGCGTTCATGCAGGCGGTGGGCATGGTGGATGAACACCAGCGGTATTGCTGGTGTGCCGCCAGGCACCCTGCCTGAACCATCAGGGGGGTGGCTCAAGGGGCATGCCGTGCTCGCGCACCAAGGCGATGCAGACATCTTCCTCGCGCGGCAAGGACCGCATGGTCGCCAATCGATCACGCGCGCGGGCGTTGCGCAGCCAGGGCAGCAGCGGGGTATCCGATATGTTGGCCGACGAGACACGCCATTCGAGCAGTCGACGGCGCTCATCGAGTACCCGCTGCTCCTTGCTGTCCGGTGCCGTGAGACGCCGTTCAACGGCGAAGCCGACGAGTTGCGTCATGACGGCGTCGCCTCTTTGCATGGTCTTCGCCAACTTGATGCAGGTGTCGCGCCGTTCCGCTGAAGCCGGGTCACGGCAGGCATTGATGACTGAGGTGAACGACGGCATGATCGCCGCCCCGACGACGCCCATCGCCTCGGTCAAACGCAGCAGATCAGAGGATGCGTACCGGCTCGGCAAGGCGCTCCGGGCTCGTTTCAAGGCATCGAACACCATGACGGTGGTGCGGTTGCCGTAAATATCGAAGCGCTTGCCTTGTGCCATGTCGCCGAGAATGCGGTCGACCTGAAGCGCATCGTGGTCCTTGAGCGCCGCCGCCAGGGTTGGCAGCCAGGCTACCGCATTGTCGGCGTCCACCCAACGCATGGTGGTTGCCGCGTCGCGAGTGTTGCAGCCGCTCGCGCTCGCGCACAGGTGCAGGCGCAGCCAGGTGATCGCGGGATTGTCGGGCGCAAGTTCGCTGGCCTTGACGGCGTACTCGACCGCGCCCGCGGCAGCCTTCGCCACCTCCGTCTTGCTGCGCCAGGGGGAGCCGACGAAGGTCAGCGCGGCGGCGGTGACCAGCGACTCCGAGTCATTGCGCGTGGCCAGCGTGTGCGCGGCCTGGATACGCCATAGCGTGAATGCATCGATATCCGCCCTCGCCGGATTCTCGGCACCCATTCCTGCCCATGCCGTGGCGGCACCGAGGAGCATTGAGCCTAGCAGCACGGCGCCGAACAGCAGTCGGCCGAGGAAGCTTGAATATTTATTGACCGCGTTCAATGCGTCCCCAACAGGCTGGGAGCCTAGGAGCGACTGCCGGCGGTGAGCCCCGCGGTGATGGCCAGGCGCATCGCGTCTTCGACCGAGATCTCGAGCGGTTGAATGTGGTCGCGCGGCAGATAAAGGGTGTAGCCGCCGAAGGCGTAGCTCATGGGAAAATAGACGGTCACCCAGTCCCGTCCGCCGTGCGCTTCGAGCGCTTGGGGCACATCTTCACGGGTGACGAAACCTATCGCATGCACGCCGCCGAAGCGAGCGAGGACGACTCGTTGCAGATCGCGCTTTTCGCCGCTGCCCGAGGGTAGCAAGCTGAGCACGTCGCGAAAACCACCGTACAAGGTCTTGACAAATGGAATGCGACCCAGGAAATCATCCCAGTACTTGAGCAAAATCCGGCCGGCATAGGCATTGACCAGACCGCCCACCGCAAGCAGCAGGAAAAAGCCGGTGATGAGGCCAAGTCCGGGCCAGTAGTGCTCCGGTCGCACCACACCGAGCGCGATCAGAGCACGGTGCAGCCAGCCCTCGACCGTGTTGACCAGCCACCAGATCACATAGACGGTCAATGTCAGTGGGAGGACCGTCACCAGGCCGCTCATGGTCAGGGCAAATATCTTCCGCATCCGAATATCATCGCATGATCGAGGCCGGAGCGGCGGCCGGACCGGTGGCTAGGGCGCCGGCGTAGTCGCCATGGTCCGGCACCGCCGAAATCTCATGCAAATTTTCCCGCCTCGTCGAAGCTCAACCGCGGATTGCGTGGCCATATCGACTCCGGCTTGCCATGCCCAATGCAGCAAATGAAATTCGATTGAATGCGCGTACCCGCGAAGAACGCCTTGTCGACGCCGGCATTGTCGAATCCCGACATCGGCCCGCAATCGAAGCCCAGCGCGCGCGCCGCCAAAATGAGGTACGCGCCCTGCAGCGTACCATTGCGCGCCGCCGTCGCTTCAGCAACTCCGGGCTGAGAAAACCATTGCTGCATCATCTCCGCTCGGGCGGGGAACAGCTTCGGCATGGCCTTGGCGAATTCCAAGTCGTTGCCGATGATGACCACGAGCGGCGCCGCCAGGATCTTCGGTCGATTCGCCTCCATCGCGAGCGTCGCGAGGCGCGACTTTCCCTCGGCGCTCTTCACCCACACGAAGCGTGCGGGGCTGGAATTGGCCGAGGTCGGCGCCCACTTGAAGAGATCATAGAGCGCATGCACGGCCGCATCGGTGATGACTTCGTCCACCCAATCGTTCGGGGTTCTGGCATGCCTGAACAGTTGATCGAGCGCCGCATCCGCGAGTGCAGTGGCCATGAGAGATCTCCTTAACCGGGCAAGTGGTGTAAACTAGTAACTTAAGGCTATTTTATTGCCCGATCGTGCGAAATACGGCACTTATTGATACCAGGGAACATGAAAGTTACCGACAGCACGCCGCACGCCGGCGATTGTCAGAACGTGGCCCGCGTGCTTGCGCGTATCGGCGACCAGTGGAGCGTGCTACGGTGATGACTCCGCCGCAGCCAGTCATGCTTCGATCGTGACGGACGGCGACATCGAGATCCGGTCGGCCCACGCGGAGGACATACCGCTCATCCTCGAGTTCATCACCGAGCTTGCCGACTACGAGAAGCTGCAGCATGAAGTGGTGGCGAGCGAAGCCACCTTGCGCGAGGCCCTGTTCGGCATTCATCCGGCGGCGTACACCGTGATCGCCCGTTGCGCGGGCGAGCCGGCGGGATTCGCCTTGTACTTTCACAACTTCTCCACCTTCCTCGGTAAGCGGGGGCTTTATCTGGAGGACCTTTTCGTGCGTCCCGCTTTCCGCGGCCGTGCGATCGGCAAGGCGTTGCTGAAACACCTGGCGCGGCTTGCGCTCGACCGAGATTGCGGTCGATTTGAATGGGCCGTCCTCGATTGGAACCGCCCCGCGCGGGAATTCTACGAGGCGTTGGGGGCGCAGGCGAATCCGTCGTGGATCAATTATCGCGTCTCGGGGATGAGCTTGCGCCGTCTCGCCGGAGAAAAGCTCTAGAAAAGCCTCTCAAGCTGCGCCCGCCAACCAAGCCTTGCGCGACGCGAACTGCCGCGCTCGTGCAATCCGGCTTTCCCTCAAGAACGTCGTCGAGATTCGCTCGGTGTGCCTTGCGGGCCCTATTTTGAAGCTTAGCCGCGCCTGACGCGATCCATTTTGGAGCGCATTTTTTTCGCCAATTTTGCCTCGGCGCAGGTAATCTCTTGTGCGTTCGTTCAACTAAGAATCAGGGGATGGAAGATGCGAAGCAACCTAACGCTACGTTGCGCGATCGCGACGATTTTGAGCGGCCACGTGATTGCGGTGCAGGCGGCGGCGACTGACGCTGCGACCACCGACAACAGTGGTAACGACATCCAGGAAATCACCGTGACGGCGCAGCGCCGTACGGAGAATCTCCAGGATGTGCCGATCAGCATTCAGGCGCTCACCGCCGAGACGCTGGTGCAATTGAACGTGTCGACGTTCGATGATTTTGTCAAATACCTCCCCAACGTGACCTCCGCGACCAATGGTCCCGGCCAGGGCAACATCTACATGCGCGGCCTCGGCACCACCGACGGCAGCAATCAGGGCGCCGGTGCGGTCGGCAGCTTCCCGAACGTCGCCGTGTATCTCGACGAGCAAGCGGGGCAATTACCGGGACGTAATCTCGATGTGTATGCCGCGGACCTCGAGCGCATCGAGGTGCTCGAAGGGCCGCAGGGCACGCTGTTCGGCGCGGGAGCGCAGGCCGGCGTGGTGCGTTACATCACCAACAAGCCGAAACTCGATGTCACGGAGGGTAACGTCGATGCGGGCTACGCGACCACCGCCCATGGTGATCCGAGCAGCAATATCGATGCCACCATCAATGTCCCCCTGATCGCAGACACGCTGGCGGTGCGCGCGGTGATTTACGACGATGCGCGCGGTGGTTACATCAACAATGTGCCCGGCACTTTCACGCGCTCCGGCACCGATCGCGGAATCGTCGATTATTTCGGGGGCGTCGTACCCCCCAACAGCCCCTCGATCAACAACGCCGCCGACGTGGCTAACGCCATCAACCCGGTGACCTATCAGGGCATCCGGGCTTCGGCGCTGTACAAGTTCAACGACGATTGGAATGCGCTGCTCGTGCAGTCCTATCAGGACATGGATGCGAAAGGCGTCTTTTACGTCACGCCGGAAAACTCCGCACTGCAGCCGCTGCCGCCGCTGTCGGTGCAGCTCTACAATCCGTCATACGACAAGGACCGATTTGAGAATACGGCGTTGACCATCAACGGCGCGGTCGGCCCGGTGAAACTCATCTATGCGGGTGGCTATCTCATCCGCAACGTCGAGCAGGTCCAGGACTACACCAACTATTCGCGCGGCGTCTATGCGGAATACTATGAATGCAGTGGCGGCGGCACCTCCGCCGTCGGCGCGACCCCGCAGTGTTTCTCGCCCAGCGCGACCTGGAACGAGAAAGAGCGAGTCACACACCAGAGCCACGAGCTGCGGGCGAGCACCCCCGATGATTGGCGGCTGCGTGGCATCGCTGGACTCTTCTATGAAAACTACACCGTCCATGACGATACGGAGTGGGAATATACCTCTCCCCAAGCGGGCTTCAATCCCATCGCGCCGCCTACGGGCGCCCAGACGAACGACCCCAACGTGCGTAACGCGAATACGTCGTTCTTCGACGACATCAGCCGCGGCTATAAACAGAAGGCCGCCTTCGGCTCATTCGATTTCGACATCTTGCCGAAGACGCTGACACTCACCGCCGGATCTCGGTACTACCAGTTCGATAATTATGAGGGCGGCGCCACGGTGGGCAGTTTCGGGTGCCGCCCCAACGGGGTTTACAGCGTGAATCCGGTGCCGGATCCGTGTATCAATGTGTCGAACGAAACCAATTTGACCGCCAAGGACTTGCACTCCACCGATTCCGGTTTCAAGAGCCGTGTCAATTTGACCTGGCATGCGACGAGCGATGCACTCCTCTATTACACCTGGTCCCAAGGCTTCCGCCCAGGCGGCTTCAATCGGTCATCGGCTTACATCGCGCCGGGTACGCCTCTCTATGGAATCTTTACGCCGCCGCTCGTTTATAAACCCGACACGCTCATCAACAACGAAGTCGGCTGGAAAACCGAATGGTTCGAGCACCGGCTCGAGTTCAACGGCGCCTACTACATCGAGGATTGGAAAAACGCGCAAATCTCGATTTTCGATCCCGGCGTCACGGGCAATCTGACATTCACCACGAACGGTCCGGACTATCGCGTGCACGGTCTCGAGACATCGGTGGTCGGGCGGGTGACCCACGAACTGACCGTGACGGGCTCCGCCGCCTGGAATACCAGTCGGTTGGTCAACGAGCCGTCTTTGACGCAGAAGGATGGTCAGCCGCTCACCATCGCCAACCCGTATGGTGCGACGGGGAGTCCGCTCGCTCAGTCGCCGCCCTTCCAGGGAAACTTGAGAGTTCGTTATGACTTCAATGTCGGCGACTACAAGGCCTTCTGGCAGGTGGGCGGTACTCACCGGGCCCACTCCTACGCCAGCACCGATCGTCTCACCACCGATTTGCAGGGTAATTCCATCGCCTACGACCAGCCGGGTTTCTCGACTTATGATGCCTCCTTTGGCGTTGCGAAAGATTCGTGGTTGGTGACTTTCTACGGCCAGAACCTCACCAACACGGTGGCCGACCTATTCTCGAACTACGGGCAATTCGTGAAGGCGAACACCATCAACCGGCCGCGCACCCTGGGGTTGAAACTCAACTATAAATTCTGATGCTCAAGGCTCGGCCAGGGATGGCCGATCGAGCCGCCGAACCTGACTGCGTGTGCCGCGCCAGTACACTGCGATCCCACAGAGGTTGACCGAGACAGCCGCGCCGGCAACTTTGAGTGAGAACCACCAGGGGTTGGCCACGTCGACGATCGGCACGAGCTGAAAGAACATCGACAGCGCCGTCACGGCGGCACCGCAGACGCAAGCCACCCGCAACAGGAACCCTGGAGTGAGATCAGGGCGACGTCCGAAGCGGGTGCCTGCCATCAGCGGCACGGCGAACATCAGCAAATAGTTGATGCCGTAGCAGAGGAAGGCGGTGGTCGCGATGATTTGAAAGGCTTCCTGGGTGCCGGCGCCTGACGATGCCGCAATGCTGAACACCACGGCGAGCAGACCGATGACGGTGAGCGAGCGCGACGGGGTGCGATAGCGGGGGTGCAGATGGGTGAACCACGCAGGAATGAGATGATCCCAGGCGGCGACCATCGGCAAGCGGCCGAGCTCGGCAATGTAGACCGTAATTTGCGCCAGGAATGAAAAGCTCAGCGCGAAGATCACCGCGCGGCCCAGTATCAGGGACCAGCCGACGGCCCCCGAGGAGGAGTCGCCGGCGAATGCCTTGTCGAGCACCTGGGCGACGGGATTGACCAGATCGATCGAATCCGGCGTCGAGTAGGTGAGCAAGGACGCGGTGCAGAGGATGTAAATCAACCCGATGAGCGGCGCGGCGATCCAGGCGGACCTCAAGATTGCGCGCGCGGCGCCGCGTGTTTCGCCGGCGAAAACGGCCACCTGTTCAAGGCCGCAGAGGCCGCCGAACGCCAGCTTGCTGAAGAGATTGAGGCTGGTCAGCGTGATGATCGGCATGGTCAGCGACAAGCGGTTGTTTGCGGCGGTATGTGCCGGTGCGCCGCCCGGATGCCAGATCAAGACCATCGTCAGCAGCAGTACCACGAAGAGCGTGGCCGCGGTACCCAGGTGCGACAGCCAGCGCCCGAATTTTAGTCCGCGAATATTGATCGAGAGGATGAGACCGAAGATAACGACATTGAGCGCGGCAATGAAGCCGTTGCTCTCGGCCATCCACGCGCCACGCGGTCCGATCGCGTAGCTCAAGCTGGTGGCGGTCAGGATTCCGGCGGTTGCGGCGCTGAAGAGAATGTAGGCGCCGAAGTTCCAGGCGCTCAAGAAGCCGGGAAAGGGCCCGAGCCCATGCTTGACCCACTGATAGACGCCACCCTCGAGCGGCCAGATCCGCGCGCAAAACGCGATTACCGCAGCCACCGGCAAGAAGAACAGCACGATCCCGAGCAGCCAGTAGGTCAGATGAGATCCACCCTGGTGGCCCGCCACGCCGATCATGCTGAAGCCGATGACCAGCAGGATTTGCATCGGGACGAGATCGCGCAGTCCCAGTTCGCGGCGTAATCCGGTGGCTTCTGGGCCACCCGCCGGGCCGTGGTCCCCCGCCGGGCCGGCCACGGATTGTAGGTCGAGTGTCACCTTCGCGGGTGGGTTAGACGATGCGGCCGCTGCGGCCGCCGGCAAGGAAGTCCCTGACGTTGGCAGCCAACTGGTCGATGCTGCGCTGCCGAGCTTCGCGTGCCGCCCAGGCGACATGCGGCGTGACCAGCAAATTCGGGATCGTCGGATCGAGCAGAGGATCGCCGTCCACCGGGGGTTCTTGGGGCAGTACGTCGATGCCGGCGCCGCCGAGCCGGCCCGCGCGCAAAGCGGCGGCGAGCGCCGCGCTGTCGATGAGCGCGCCGCGCGCCGTGTTGATGAGCAGCGCGTCCGGTTTCATGAGCTCGAGTTCGGCCGCGCCGATCATGCCGCGAGTCTCGGCGGTGAGCGGACAGTGGAGCGAGACGACGTCAGCCACCGCCAATAGTTCCTCAAGGGCGAGCCTGCCCTCGATCGCGGGCCCTCCCACGCGATTCGCGACCACCACCCGCATGCCGAAGCTTTCGGCGGTTCTCGCCACGGCGCTGCCCAAGTTCCCCCAACCGACGATGCCGAGCGTTAGTCCGGCGAGTTCCCGGATCGAATGCCTTTGTACATTGATGGGCACACCGCTGGCCCAAGTCCCATCGGTGGCCATGCGTTGATACTCAGGCAGGTGATGCGTGAGACTCAAGATCATGCTCCAGACGTGCTGCATAAGCCCCTGGGTGCAGTAGTCGCGGACGTTGCAGACCGCGATACCCCGCTCCGCCGCGGCCGACATATCGACGTGGTTGTAGCCGGTCGCCGCCAGCGCAATCAGCCGCAGTTTGGGGGCGGCCAATTGCGCCTCACGCGACAGTGGGGTTTGGTCGAGCAGGATGATGTCGGCGTCGTGAATACGGTCGATCAGCTGCGCGGGAGCGGTCTGATCGTAGAATCGGAGCTCCGGCATCACGGAGGTGAGCGGCGAGAGGTCGAGATCGGTGCAAGCTGCTCGGTCGAAGTCCAGGAATACGGCGCGCATGGGGAGGGTAACTCGTTTGAAGAAAGATGACTCGATTGCGAAAAAACTTAAGTTATTGCCGGGGTAACAGAAAGCGCAGACCCTGGTAATTCAAGACCACACCGTCGCGGCGTATGCGTTCGATCACCGGGCCCTCCTCCAAGGTCGCGCCTTCATGATACTTGCGCATGTTGATGTAGACGAACCGTTCGGCCGGTTTGGTGGCGTAGACATGCACGTCGAGGTGCAACTCGGGCAGCGCCTGCGAACCGCTCAGGCTCAGTTCATTGATCGTCGGCAACACCTCGTTGTCGCTCGGCCGGTAGTCATCGTCGGTGAGCAGCGGTTCATGCGGGTGGCTGCCGGTCGCTGTGGTGCTGGGCGCGATGACATTGGCCGCCGTTACGCCGGGCGTGCCGGCGGCGGGCGGCGGCGGAGCCGGCGTCATGGTGGCCCGGGGTGCGGTAATCGGGACAGGAATTTCCGGTGCATATTCGGGCGCGGGGTCCAAGGGGCTGAAATGCTCGGCGGGCCGCCCGCCGCCGCCCGCCGGGGCACTCGCGGTGGTTTGCGCGGCGGGCTCGCTGCGAGCGGCCGGCCCCGATGCGGCGGTGAGCACGTTATGCAGCAGCATCCAGGTCACGGCGAGCAGATTGACGGCGAGCAGTATGCCGAGCGCAATCGCCCACCACGGCAGTCCGGTCTTCGGCCGTCCGATCGGCGTTTCGACCAGGCCGGGAATGGCCTGCCGCTGGCGCTCCAGCTCGGATTTCTTCAGCGCATCGAGAATGAATGACATGGATCCCTCAGCCGTGCGGTGCAGAGTGGGTCAGCAATGGCGAGCCTGGATCCGCCAATGCGGTGTCGAGCACGACCTGGGTTTCGAGTCCGGCGATGCCATCGACGGTGAGTCGATGTTCGCGCTGGAAGTTCTGCACGGCGATCGCGAGCTCCTCGTCATAGACGTCGTTGTGTTCCGGATCGGAACCCACGCCATGCAAGGCACTCAAGCTGCGACGCAGCCAGCGCACCTCGTCGCCGTGCATGCCGAGGGACAACTCACGGGTCCGCGTGGTCTTGGGTTTCCATACCACGGTGAAGTCACCGAACCAGTCACGCGAGATTTCGTTCAACGGCACCCGCTCGGTGCGCTCGCCGAAGTTCAGGGTGGCGGCGTTGTCATCAAGGGCGGAGATCACCACGTGATACTGCTGACCCCGATCATCCAGCAGACTCAAGATGGCGGGTCGGTTCAAAGCGCGCAGCTGGGCCCAGGAGCCATGCTGTTCCAGGCAGGCGAGCCCCGCCCGTTGTGCCTGGCCGCAGGGGTCGCGATCGTCGGTCATGGCGGTGCCCCACAGCGACAGCAGCCGACGAAAGGCGGCCGCCTGGGTGGCCCCGGCGCTGTTGGCCGCCAATAAGTCGTTGATCGATAGCGGCGGCGCGGCGCTGTGGACTGGACCGACCACGGAGCCCGCGAGATGGCGGGATGGCGGCGGCTGATTAGCGGCTTGCGGTTGCGCCGAGCGCGCCTGCCAGGCATGCAATCCGAGGCCGGCCGCCACGGCCAAGGCCAGCGCCAGGGTGCCGCCGGCGACCCAGTTCAGCCAAGCCGGGGTGAAGCGGCGGCCGTAGACTTCGCCCGCGGCCTGGCGGATGAGCGCCGGTGTGATGCGACGCGTTTCCCGCGTGTAAGCGCCGAGCAGGGCTCGATCGCAGGTGACATTGATGATGCGCGGCACGCCCCCGGTCAAACGGTGCACCTCGCGCAGCGCGCGCGTGGTGAAGATCTCGCCGGTCGCATCCGCGACGCGCAGCCGGTGGCGGACGTAGCCCTCAGTTTCCTCGCGCGACAGCGGCAACAGGTGATAGCGGCCGGTGATTCGCTGGGCGAGTTGGCGCAGGTCGTTGCGCTCCAGAAGCTCGCGCAGCTCAGGCTGCCCGATCAAGATGATTTGCAGGAGTTTCTGCGTGGGCGTTTCGAGGTTGGTCAGCAAGCGCACCTGTTCCAAGGTCTCCGCGGAGAGATTCTGCGCCTCGTCGACGATGACGATGATGCGGCGTCCTTCCGCATGGGCGCTGAGCAGCCGCTGGTTGAGCGCATCGACCAGGTGCTTGACGCTGCCTTTCTCGCCCGGCGCGATGCCGAGCGAAAGCTCCTCGCAGATGGTGAGCAGGAATTCGACCGGCGTGACGCGCGGATTCAGGATCACCGCGACCTCGGCATGATGGGGTACTCGCGACAGCAGTGTGCGCACGACCGTGGTCTTGCCCGTGCCCACTTCGCCGGTCAATTGGATGAAGCCGCCGGATTCATTGATGCCGTAGAGAAGATGCGCCAATGCCTCGGCATGCCGCTCGCTCAGGTAGAGGTAGCGCGGATCCGGCGTGATGGCGAACGGCTTGTCGCTGAGTCCGAAGAAACGGGTGTACATGGGCGGCTTTAAGGGTACTCCAACCTTACCGAGTACGGGAACCGCCACCCGGGGTCCGCGGCAGCAGGCTGGCGCGGGTCAGAATTTGCGTGCCGAACCGTTCGCGAATCCCATCGATGGTGGCGTCGAGCCGGGATTCCGACGGCTCGCCGGTGAACAGATCGCGCTGGCGCAGGGTCGCCAATTTGCCCACACCGACCCCCAGCAAACGAACCGCGGCCGAGGGCTGCGACTTCCGCCAGTCGCGCAGCAGCCGCGCGGCGAGAGCGCCGATGACGGCGGTTTCTTGGGTTACCGGATCGACACCGCATTGCCGGGTAACCGTGGTGAAGTCCTGCCGGCGGATTTTCACCGTGACCAAACCTGCGGCAAGGTGCTGTGCCCGCAAGCGCGCCGCCGTACGATCCGTCAGATGCGCCAACTGCCGCTCGAGTTCCGCTGTGTCGCGAATATCGACGGCAAATGTTTCCTCCGAGCTGATGGATTTTTCCTCGCGGTGGGCCACAACCGGCCGATCATCGATGCCGGCGGCGCGATCGCGCATCGCTCCGCCGTGCTTGCCAAACAGCCCCCAGAGCGTGGCGCTGCTCGCCAGGCGTAGATCGCCGAAGCGATGAATACCGGCCGACTCGACCGCGGGCAACGACTTTTGGCCGATGCCGAACAGCTTTTGAATGGGCAACGGGTCGAGCGCGGCCGGTAAATCCCCGTGCCGGATGACGCACAAGCCGTCCGGTTTGTTCAGGTCGGAGGCGATTTTCGCCACGAGTTTGTTGGGTCCGACGCCCACCGATGCCGTAAGTCCGGTGGTCTCGACGATGCGACGGCGTACCGCCTGGCCGACGGCCTCGCCATCGCCGAGCAGCCGTTCACTGCCCGTCACGTCGAGAAAGGCTTCGTCGAGCGACAACCCCTCGACCAGCGGTGTGAAGTCGTGAAAGATCCGGAAAACCTGGGCCGACACTTCCTGGTAGCGGCGCATGCGCGGCCGCACGCAAACCGCCTCGGGGCAAAGCCTCAGCGCCTCGCGCATGGGCATGGCGGAATGCACGCCGAAGCGACGCACCGCATAACTGGCGGCGGCGACGACGCCTCGGCCTTCGGTGCCGCCAACGATCAGCGGCTTGCCCTTGAGCTCCGGCCGATCCCGCTCCTCAACCGACGCATAAAACGCGTCCATGTCGACGTGCAGGATCGTACGCACGGCGTCAGATCAGGTCTTTGACCCCGTCACGCTCTTCCAACAACTCTCGATGGGTTGCGGCGAGCTTGTCGCGGCTGAACTCATTGATGTCGAGCCCCTGGACGATGTGATATGCCCCATCCTTGCAGGTTACTGGATAGGAAAAAATGACGCCTTCAGGGATGCCGTAACTGCCATCCGAGGGGATGCCCATGCTCACCCAATCCCCCGGGGCCGTGCCCAAGACCCAGTCGTGGATGTGATCGAGCGCCGCCGATGCCGCCGATGCCGCCGAGGAGGTACCGCGGGCCTTGATGATGGCGGCGCCCCGCTGCTGCACCGTCGGGATGAAGGTCCCCTTGAACCACGCATCGTCGACCACCGACAGGGCGGGCTTGCCGCCAACCGTCGCGTGGTGCAGATCGGGATACTGCGTCGCCGAGTGATTGCCCCAGATGATGACCTTCTTGATGTCGGCCAGTGCGCCGCCGGTCTTCTCGGTGAGCTGCGCCAGTCCGCGGTTATGATCGAGCCGGGTCATGGCGGTGAAGGACTTCGGCGACAGTGAGGGCGCATTGCGCTGGGCGATCAGCGAATTCGTATTGGCCGGGTTGCCGACCACGAGCACCCGCACGTTGCGGCTGGCGTGCGCATCCAACGCCTTCCCTTGGGCGGAGAAAATCTTCGCGTTTTCCAACAGCAGATCCTTACGCTCCATGCCGGGACCCCGCGGGCGCGCGCCGACCAGCAGCGCGAATTCGCAGTCCTTGAAGGCTATCGTCGCATCGCTGGTGGCGGTCACCTTGTTGAGCGTGGGAAAGGCGCAATCGTTCAGTTCCATGACCACGCCCTGCACCGCGGCGCTGGCGGCGGGAATCTCCAATAAATTGAGGTTGACCGGCTGATCCGCACCCAACATCTGGCCCGAGGCGACGCGAAAGGCGAGCGCGTAGCCGATATTGCCGGCGGCGCCTGTGATGGTGACGGTAACTGGTTTTTTCATCGCTCGTTCCCTCGGGGAAAAACTGGGAATGTTAGCCCAAATAGAGCCCTATTGCCGCACCGGCAGCGGCGGCAGCAGGGCGCTCGGAAGCGGCACGCCCAAGAGCCCGGCCAGCGTGGGGGCGATCCGGCGCATGTCGATCAACCCCAAGTCGCGGTGGGCGGCGATCCCCTGGCCGTCGATGAAGAAAGACGCGCGCATGGAGGCATCCTCCGGCGAGAAGCCGTGTCCGCCATGACCGGTCAGCGGGGTGACCGTCTCGCCATGCAGTGCGGTGCCCAAATAAAAGCCGGGTTTCATCACGACCAGAAAACTGGCGCCGGGGAAAGCGCCGCGCTGTGCCATATCTTGCGGCCCCAGCACCGCGTCGATCCCCAGGCTTGGATCCGCCTGCAACTTGTCCAGCAGGGTCTT
>Ga0116230_10000968_pt1 | contig 26251 bp, 21 predicted proteins | sample S1TSphfallax_3_FD_88678 | JGI IMG/M metagenome (GOLD analysis project Ga0116230, IMG submission 88678) | Host-associated microbial communities from peat moss isolated from Minnesota, USA - S1T2_Fd - Sphagnum fallax MG | ecosystem: Host-associated > Plants > Peat moss > Unclassified | place... | reverse complement strand
CACCTGGAAGGCCATCAGGGCCCCTCGGCCGGTCAATGACCCTGCTATGCAAGCTAGGATTGAGCTCGCCTTTAGATCTGAATGGTTTCATATGAACATCTTTGGGAGTGATAGCGCCACCATTAGGTGGCGCTTCCTCCCGCCTTTGTACTTCTCTAACTTTTCTAATGACTGATGGGGCTGTTGCCTCCCTCCCCCAAAAGGGGTTCACCCTGAAGGGACCAGTTGCCCTTGAGAGAGTGTTGCCGGAGTGTTCTGATCTGTGATAGCCCATAGTCATACTTATTCAAGTATCATGCATTGTGGACCTATTTGAGCAACAATGTTGTGTGGATGCAATTTGTGATCTGTTCAAAACATAAACTAGTGTGAATTTGTTTCCAGTTTCTTTTTTTCACACTACATCATTCTCTAAAACCTCCAAGGAATCTTGAGTGCTGGGTATAAAGATCCCATGTATCCTAGTAGTACCCTTACTAGGCAGCTGAAATTTCAGGCATTGCAAAGACTTTGACCCAGCTGGCACAAACTCTAGGCTATTACAGCTGAGCATCGTCAGTCTCCATCAATTATATTGGTGATAGTTGTTGGATTATTTTAATTTTAAATCTTTCCACATGTCATCCACAAACTGGAAAGGATATGTTAATGCCTCATCACATGGGTTTGACTTCTCGTTGCTTGCCTACTATTTGCTGGATGCATAATCACACTCCATCTTTTATTTGGACCCACAAAAATATTGTTATATTATGATAATACTTGTGACTTAACTTACAATTTGATTTTACAGAGAAAGAAACCTTGAGAAACTGGACACAAAGAAATTTCCTAACTATTTGGTAACCACTGGTACTAACCAGTACAACTCTACATACCTTCCCAGTCTGTTTGGTATGCCTGAGGAATCATGGATGTCTTTAACACAGTACCAAGACCAGTGATATTTTTTTCAATTTTCTGATGGTGCATCATTGGCTAGCATGCCAAGGTGACAGGTTTTTAGAAACTGTCTACATACTGAAAAAACTAGTTTAGAAAATGCTACCAAATGGAAATCAGAATCCAAATGTGACCCAAATTTATTTATTTTAAATCTCAAATTTTGGTATTTTTCAGAAAATTGGTATTGCTTTGACAGTATATTCCCTTTTTCTCGCATTTTGATGAGATTTTGCACCCAAAACAATTGTTGATCCAAACAGATGACTTTTTTTCATGTTGGCAAAAAGACTATCAGATCAAGATGCAATTATTATCCACGGGGTTGTAAATTCTTGCAAATATATCAAGAAATGGAAATGTAAGGTAAAGAACAAATGAGATTGGTCCCAAAACCAGACCCAACAGGGTATAAAATAGAGTAATACTCACCCGACACTGGTCAGAACACTAGGACCAGTGTTGGTTGGTTATGGACATGCTAGGTTATCCATAACCAACTTACCAAGTCTGAAATTGGTTAAGAACTGGACAAAGATCTACTGTCTAGTGTATATTCTGTAGAGACCCAACAAGACCCTTTTGGGTCAAGTATTGCGTTTGATGAAATTCAAAAACCATTTTGTGCCCTTCCTTGTTTCATCCCAACATGTTGGGAAGTCCTTATACATCAAAAGCTTCAAGTTGACATTTTTTATTTGTGTCATGGACTTCTCCAATTTTAGCTCCACTTTCAACTTCTCTTCTACCCTAAATTTGACCCATATGAGTTGACAACTGTAAGAAGTGAAGATTTTTTTTGGAGGATAAGTTTTACATACAAAAACTCACCTTCACATTATCCTGCATTATTACCAGGTTGGGTATCAGGTCAGGTATTTCAAAACTGACCCGCTTCTATATAACAGGTGGGTTTTACTTTTTAAAAGTCAAAGGAGAAACTGGTAACCAAAGGTATTGCTTAAACAAGCAACTTGATATTATGTGGGTCTCAATAAAATTCAAAATTTGATTATTTGATGCTTTGTGTGGGACAGAAAACAATTTCACAAAGATCCCGCCCCACCAACTATGAAGAAAAAGGAAGAACTGGCCAACACTGGGGAAAATATTGGTGAGAACAGCATTTTCGTTTTTTTGCAAAATTTCGTCAAAATGCAAGAAATAAAAATAAAAAGAGAATATTGTATCATATCTGAAAACAAAAGTGCCAGACTCCCAAAAAAATTTAAATTCATTACATTTGGACTCTGATTTTAGATTGGTAGCATTTTAAAAAACTAGACACAATTTCTAAAAACCTGTCGCCATTTAACACTAAATCCTTTTTGAGATCTAGCCCATGACGCAAGATCTGAAACTTAGAAAAAATATCACTCGCTGGGAACACGGTAAGAGTAAATGTCCAATATCGAGCACACTTCTAGGATGTTGTGGTGACGCAATAGGGGACCTGCAGTGTCCAAGTGCTTCCCAGAGAATGGGGATCATCCTCGGGGGACGAACATTCCAGACTTAGGGAGCTGTACGCGCAAAAGCCACGTTGAGCCACATAGGAGTCTCGACAGATTCTGCATTCTAGCCCGTACTGAAACCGCGTGTAGGAGGGAAGCGCTGGAATTGCTGTGAGGCTGCGAAACAATGCCGGTTGCCCAGCAAAGGTAATTTCTAATTATTCCTTGCACAGCCGGCCACCCTAGGAGCGGCCCAATGGTCCCAGTTCCACCGTAGATCGGTGACGAGACACCTCAGGTAACGCGCTTCTGGGTGACACAGGAATACACTGGGAATAGCTTAGTAGGTTGCACGAAAATTATATTACTTTTAGACATGCTGAAATTTTCAAAAGAAATCTTTTTGTGAAGGAAATGAAGCATCTTTTGAAAATTTCAAGCATATTCTATTGTCGAAAATGGAATCTTCAAAATTAAATAATTATTCGTCAAAGAACTGTAAAACGTCCTATTCAACTACTGTATCATTAGCCATTACTCTTTGTAACAAGACTCATTTTATATAACACAAATGATTCCCAGCTTTCTGCCTGTTCACCCCTATCTACCTGTCAATTTAACAGTCCTTTCCAACGTCTAAGTTGTGAGTGTGAAGTAAGTGCCCCTTCTGGTAGCTTTCCCTCTCAAGCAGTCTCTTTTAGGAATTTGTTAATGTAGCCTAAGTGGCAATCATCTATAGAAGGATGTTAAAAACATGGTGATCATCCTTACAAAGATTTAGCCAAATCTGGTTATAAATCAGATATGAAGTACAATTTTTTTACCCTTTTTATTTATGGTTACACACTGAAAACCAGATATAGGACTTTAGCATTTATTATTATTATTTGCCCTCAATTTTGGCTATTGAAAACCTCCAAAATCACGTCATTTTTTAATTTTGAATTTTGAATTTCTCTTTTTAGCTAAATTTTGCCAAATAAAGAAAGACTCTCAAGACAATTCAGTCTAGAGTGCCATAGAATATACATTTGAAATGGTCTTTCAAAATCGTTTCACAAGTACAGATTCCATACTTGCAAACATAGAACTCAACAGATGCAAAGTCTATGACCATCTCTAAATATTCGCTATGTGAACATGCTCAACTATGGAACACATCTTTTTAGTCTAAGCTTGTCGGCCATTTGCAAATGACAAACTCTGTAAGAGGTCATAATTTTGCATACATATATATCAGCCTCACATCATGTGTAATTGTTACTCTCATACACTATGTATTAGCACAAGTCTCCAGGTAGGCATATTTAGCCAGGTAGACAACTCATGTGCCATTGGATAACTTCCTGATAGTTCAATAGTTGGAGTTCAAACTAGAGCATAGTACATCTGTCAAGGTGAACATTTTTGGAGCCATAGGGCTGTTTTATGTACCTCAATCAAAGCACCAATGTAGGTCAAAAACGATTTTGATATTCCAAGACTATATGATATCTCCAGGTAAATTTTCATATAGATCGCATTGCTAGGCTGAATCAGATAGCAATGCCACATAGATAGGGTCATCTGACTACTAGTCACCTCCTAAGAGCTCACCTTGAACATATGTGATTTAGACTTACATACATTTGGATTTTGCTCTTTTACAATTTCATTTGACAAAGTACAAGATTCTAGCTTTGCAGTCCTCTAGCTCTTACAAGAGCCCATCAGAGTTGGCCCTATAATCTAGCAAAGAAAGTAAATTATCAGTTATACAAACACCGTAGCTTAATGGAACATGCCACATATCACAAAATAATCTTATTAGATAGAAACATGATAACCAGATAATCGCATTGAATCTAACACTCATCTATTTTTTAAATATGACATCAGAGTGTCATACTGATATCAACACCTTTTTTCTTTTGCTTACATATTCAAACTTCACCTAGGCTGTGTCCATGAGTAGGCTCACCAAGTGCTGTGAGTGGGTCTCAAAGGAATAACAGGCTACGGGGCAAAAGCTTTAAGGTTAGTATAACACAACATGCAGCTTATATGTTAAACAACATATGTTTTGAAGATAGGTGCACTTGAGGTCCCTCATCCTCAAACAAGCCTATTCATTTTTTAAAGCCATTTCACACTTGTAGAATAATTAACTAAATGTAAATTGGAGGGTATCCATGAGGTCAGCAGCCTTTGTCCTTGATAACATTTTGGATTTTTGCATATACCCATATAATGTTGAAGAGAGACTAGTTTAACCTACATGACTGAGGTCAACACATGTGCGGTTAACCATTGACTCAGGGAACAAGCACTGCACCAAGCATTTTGACTATTTTAATTATCAAAGATTGGGAAAATTGGAGGAAGTTTGAACTGCTATTTGCCAAACAAAAAGGGTATACAAACCTGGCCGTACAACTTACGGGTTACATGCCATCTTAGTAATCAATTAGAACCCCAAGTGGCAAGAACATTGGAGTGACTTCACTAGATGTTGCAACGGGTTTTGGGGGGCGGGGGGGAGATTGCCAACGGGCCACACTAACAAAAGGTGAATATTTTGAAGCGAATTTCCTTCTTATAAAGCCCAAACTTTGCTTGGGGGGCGTGTCTCTACAGTTCTGTCCACAGGGTACTCTGTTTATGATCATAGGATGCTCGCCACTGTGGCTGCATCACAAAATTGAAAATAAAAAGACTGGTCTGCAACAGTGTTGTGCTGCTTTATACTGTTTAAGACATAACCAGCAGATTCCGGGACGCCTTCCCCAAAAGAAATTATATACCTCAATCAGGTAAGGGCAGCACGTACAAAAGGGTAAAAGGATATAACTGTACTTGCTTCCGGGTAACAAATGGATGGGTAAAGGGAAATATGTACTAAGAAGGTAAGCTAATGGTCATGGGAGTATAACCACGGATAAATATGTGGTAGTAGGCACGTCACGCAATGCGCGGAACCGGCGCTGGTCGGTCTCCTTTCGTGTCTCATCATCCAGGCAACGCAAGCGATGGGAAAGTACATCGTAGAATCCAGTGACACAGACAAAAACCAGGTAAACGTCGGAAACTCGAAGACCCGACAGGACCAGATGAGCAGGACACAGTGAATACGTTCCCGGCCTGCGTTCTCAGCGCCCACGTGTCGGCATCACGCGCCGGTTGCTTGTTCCTCCCGAGTTCCCTCTAAGAAGGTGACCGGCAATAGACGACGTTAGAACAAGCAGGCCACGCATTGGGTGAACCAGTACTTACTTACTGATTCACTGTAGAAAGTAGAAACCCAAAATGTTTTTTAATTATTACAATTTTTTTTGTTTTGAAACAAAATCAAGGTCTCTGGTCTCTGAGTCCAAATTAAAAATTTCACAGGTTAAATATAGCCCCCAAGAGACCTCACTCAATAACGTGAAGATACAGTGTGGTAGTTGGTTCACACTGGCCGGCTACCCACAACCCTGACGCCACTCAACTATGCCACCCAAGCAAGGAGTTAATAATGAACAGAAGCCCACTTATGGTATGTAACTAAGGTAAGCCCGACCTTGGGCTGATCCAGGGTTACAGTATCCCAAACCCAGTTTCTCACCAACGCATATCTAAAGAATTTTTGAAAGCAAGACGAAAATGTCACAACACTTTCCGATTGTTGAAAAAGCTAAGTCATTCACTTTCCATCCACTCTCTAACTTGCCTTTTTCGGCCCTGAAAAAGTCCCCCCCGCCCCCACTCTCCCACGCTTAAAAGTTCTAGCATTTGTAGAACCGAAAAATGAGGTAGAACTACCCTAGGTGTGTATAATTAATGTATACTTCAAGAGTTCAGCAAACCCAACCAAGCATCGGACATGTTTCAGTTATTTCTTCTTCTTCTGTTGCTTTGCCACTCAGAACCTACACTAGTACCATGTGTGAAAACCCCAAAAACTAGTTTGATTGATTCTAAACATAATAAATATCTTGTTTTAAGACAAAATCAGGGTCTCCAAGTCGAAATTTAATATTTCCCACATGGGTCGTAAAGAGGACCCTTGCCCCCTCTATAAGTATAATGAATTTAACCAAAGAAGAAAATAAAGGGAATACATTTTTTTATAGTTAGGCAGGGGTGAACGCAAGACAACACCCCAGTGGGTTCCAGTGGAAAGGGGCTATCTAACGTACAAGTAGGTCGGAGACGTGGGTTTGCAGGTAGCTAGGGCAAAGCTTCCTATACTAAAGAGACTACCTGTAAGAAACCTGCTTTGTTGCGTTAGCCCTGCCAAGTTTGAAGCTACTGCATCAACCAGTCGCCACCATTGAGCCACAAAACCAGTTGAGAGATCATTTGTGCGGTTTGGGTTGCCGTGGAACGAAAGGGTTTCGACAGTCGGTGCGTTATTGCGAGGAAATCGATGTGTTCGACCCCATTACAAGCTGGTGATCGCCGGCCTGTGTCTATCATCTGACTCCTCGTACGCGCGACCCAGCGCCGGCGTGCAGAGTTGTTTCGCTTGGTTCTACCTTCAGAACTGTCCTGTTAGTGTGGTTGGGTTGGCCTTTGGTCTCCAGAGTTCTAAGCTTTCGTCCTTGTCGAGTTTATGTAGCCTTAATCATACTTTCGCCGCCGCCTTGTATTCTAGTGTACTTGTCGACAGCGGACGGTGTCGATTTTTTGTGACGAACAGCCTGATCTTCATTGGTTCTTGTAGTTGTTTCTATTTTTATTGCTTTTCGCAAAAATCAGTAAGTCCTCTACGTAATTCGGAGTTCCATAACGTTGGTTGGTTGCTTGAAGTTTGGATATTCGTGACTTGTGACAGGAGTGTTGACGTTGTTGATCAGGGTTCTTGTCCAAGACTTTGATTTGCGGTGTTGCAGCCGAACGATCTGTTGTGCCGATTTTGAGTTTTATTTTTTAAACCATCTCTGAAAGGAGAGAGTTGAGAAATATTTTAACGCATGTGCTTTTACATGACTAGTAAAGAGTCTGTAAACTGCTAGTCATTCTCTTTGTTCTTTAAGGTATGCGATTGAACGTACAAGCCTGTCTAGTGATGCTAACAAACTGGCTGATCTGTTTGATGTGCTGATGAGAATGCTGGCGCTTGCGTCAGTTTGTCTGTTTTTTGGTCCTTACCATTCCACCTTGCTTCATTCTTTGTAGATCCCCTTAAAACCTCTCTGTTTTCCTTCTGTCGCGCGCTGATTGTCCCGTCCCTTTGTTTTCTGTTTTGCTCAAAATATTCACCTATTGGTCAAACGGCTACAGACTTGTGAAGACCGATCGGTGACTCAAAACCAAAAATGCAAGAGAAGAAGTCTGTCTATGTGCGTGCAGCCTGACCGGGATTCGACCTTGAAACACAAGTAGCGCACCGGTGCAAAAGGAAAGGTTTGTTATACCTTACCAAGTTTTTCTTGTTTCAAGGCTCTCTCCAGATCTGTAGACCTTATGAGCACTGCAAGACCAGCAAGCTGGAAATTTGGACTAACAATTAGTTCCTCTTAGTCAGACCTTTGTGACACAACAGGCTGTTTCAAACTATTGAACAGCAATTGAAGCGAAATTGTGTGCACGCCTGACCTCACATATGTTTGACTAAAGACGGATCCGTCATCTGTAACATTAAGCAGTAAACTTGCGCCGAGGATAGCAAACACTGCTAAGAGGCTTCTTAGAAGCGCCTAGTCGCAGTGTTGCACCGCTTTAAAAACTGTGGATGATGCCGTCCGTATCATATGTAAGCAAAACCGTGTCAAATGCTTTTAGGGTTAGACGGCGTACAATCCTCCTGTATGTTTTATGTGCAGCATACGCAAATACAATCAGTGCTGTTTTCTGAAAGTTCAGGTCTGTTCCTGAGACGACGATAGCGAAAGGAGACATCAAGCTGCTATACAACTAGATTAGATTGCATTTACGACTGAGGACGCTGATAAAAAAGAGTTGATTCAATTGTGTTTCAGCCAATGAGCTTATTCTCTCGTCAGGGATGTTACTACTAGCTACCTTCCAAGAATAGAACAGCGTCCGTATTAGAACAGAGAAGGTTGCTGATGAATTCGACTTTCATGATTCTCTACTCGTCTCACCTATGGTTCTTCCGCAACTAAGAACGAAGTCTTAGTATGTTTTTCGGTGGACGCTCGAATATCTTACAGTGGCGACTTCAGTACGGATAGTAGTCATGGAACTTAGTCCAAGATGCTGTCAAGAAATAGCTTATCCACCACAGTTTCTTCTGTGGCGCAACTACATGAATATAATGCTCCATAGATCACAGGTAGGTCTGCGCACGTTCTAACGCGCCTTGCCGCGAAAGAAAGCGAATGCCTATCCCTAACCGGCGCTTGTTGTGCATGTGCCTGCGCGGACAGATCAGCGACGAGGAGCAGCACAATGACTCATTCGCCGACAACGCGCGTGCCTGTTGGCTTCAGGTTTCATCCAACAGATGAGGAGTTAGTCGGTTACTACTTGCCCAAGAAGGTGGCTGCCAAGCAGATCGATCTCGACCTTATCAAGGAGCTTGATTTGTACAAATTGGAGCCATGGGATCTCCAAGGTATGCAACATGATGCGACTCTCATTGTTGGTTCGGAGGATGCTGCAGGAATGTGATGTAGTCGCGTGATTCGTCCAAAAGGATTTGTCACAATTTAAGATAAAAGCTCGATTAGCTTAAGATCAGTCTTAAGACTAATACACTCGAGTTAGCGTAGACCTGGACTGTTCTCTAATGAAGAAATCAAGGTGCTTGGAATAACATACTTGCGGGCAAAAGAATTTTCTATTTTCTATTCGGAGTTCTGATGATCATGCTAATCCTCGAGGTGTCCTTACTCATGCACTGAGAACCCCTGTAAATGTTTTAAGAACTATTATCGAACTAGTTGCATGAAAAGGAGAACTCAAAAATCTTGTCGTAGCTCTGCTGAGTGTTAGAGGATTCGACCTTAAGCACATATGCATAGTTCTGAGGCTTCGATACATGTTGCGCACTAAAAGAAAAACAATTGTAATGCTGCGCTCATCTGCGCATTTCACGCAAGTCAAGGTTTTGGGGGGGCGGGGGGTACAGATCTATGCAAAACTCCAGACACTAACGAGAAGCAGACAGATTACTACTTCTTTAGCCGCAAAGACAAAAAGTACCCAACGGGAAACCGAGCTAATCGAGCGACCACAGCAGGCTTCTGGAAGGCGACGGGACGCGACAAGCCTATTTGCACTAAAGTCCAGCAGCTCATTGGTATGCGAAAGACACTGGTGTTTTACGAAGGACGAGCACCCCATGGCAACAAAACTGATTGGATCATGCACGAATTTCGTTTAGACGACGGCCCTCGCATGCCTGCCCATGTATGTCAACCACTCTTGCAAATATCATCCGTTTATCGTCTTTTTGTGCTTATCCTAAGACTATCGAAACAACAGGATGGAACCATGGATGTTGGTTGCATGCCAAGGCGCAAAGCTTCTGAACGAGGAATGCTTATACATAAATTGCAATCTTATGTTTCACGATGTTTGCTGAGATCTGCCTTCCCAAGTATAGTACCTAAGGAGCGAGAAAACTGGTATAGGTCCTCACAGTTCTCTTCACTCTCACCCGTTCGTTTTGTAGCTCATTTTCGTAGTGACTTTTTCTCCTCCTCGTTCAACCTGACCTGTTCGTCTTGTAGCTCATTTCCTAGCGAGCTTTTCTCCTCCTTGATCAACCACCTATGGGTTGCGTTGCTAGCACATTAAAACTGGACGTCCTGAGTCTTGCAGGACGATGGTGGCTGGGTTGTATGTCGGGTTTTCAAAAAGACCAAGAACTTCAAGATGAAGTCCGACGAGAGGGCGGCTTCCTTCGAGGGGCAATTCGGGATGATGCCGGAGATCATGAGCTCCCCTGAGATTCTCTCTGGGGCTGGATCAAGTTATCCCGTCCCCAATAACCCTTTGGTTCATTGTAAGCAAGAGACTAATCTGGTTACCAGCTACAACGTCTCCTGTCACGACTCCTTCAATGCTCATCTGGCACAGCTCGCTGGTATGAGCCAATTGGAAGCCGGCAACCACGCCATGCCACTGTCATCCGCGGGTTTCAAGGGCCTTGTGCAGGGACGCAACTTGACCAGAAAGGATATGGGCGGCTTCTTTAGCGAGCAATATGCGTTGGAAAACGATCATAACTCGCCAAGCTTCTTCACCGCTGCTGCTCGGTGCAACGAAAACAACAACCCGGCGGAAGATACAGGACTCCCGGCATTAGATGACTGGGGGACGTTATGTGAGAGCACAGCTGGTAAAGCTGACTTGAGGTTTCCAACGACCGCAAGAGGAGATCAATCACTCGGGGACGTTCATATTCTACTTCAACTAAAGAGACAAATCTCTGACCTCTATTCGTCCAACTGCGAGCAGCTTGATCCCTGGAACTTCAACCAGATGTATCAGAAGTGACACATCTGAGGCTGGGCTAGCCCCCGTCCCCTGAACAAACTTCTATGCACACACTTAGTGCATACTGCAAAAATAGGATTGCATAGAAAAAAGGGGCTGTCCAGGAGAATATGGGTTCAAAAGAAGTCGTCAGAAACTGAAAAACTCGGCAAAGTAGATTCGACGATGACCCGCAACCCTGTTAAGAAACCGCCCCTCACCCTTCCCCCGGGGAGAGTCCAGCAAGAAAAAATTATACTTTTCATTGACATGACCATATGGTAGCGTTAAGAGAACGTCCGAGTTAGTCGGATTTGCACCGCGTGGGAATTCATGAACCAGTGTATATGGAAAGCTACTACAAGAGCAGAAGCAGCAACGGCAAAGAGGCGCACGAGAGAGTGGTCGAGACCAATTAATGAGACCACAGACAATGTGTAGAAAATATCAAGTGCAGAAACTGGAGAACCGAATACGAATGATGAGCCACCAGCGCGTTCATTCCTCATGCGGAATCTAATATTTGCTACATTTATCAGATCTCCCTTGCCGCTCATCAGATCAGCAGCGCGCACACCAGACGTAGTTGCAGATCACACGGAGTGATTCACACCCGATGAGCACCATTGCCAGCTTGTCATTAGAAAAGGAAAACACGTGGTAATCTTACTACCCAAACAATTTAGATAGTTTTTTGTATTTCGTGTGTGGTTTGTTGGGTTTTGAAAATTCTGATTCAAAACATACAATACTAGATCCTATTCATAAGCAGGAGCATCACTCGTTCCTAATTTTTTTAATCTTTTTTGCCTACTGCTGAGTGCATTGAATGTTTCTTCTTCCTTTCTTCAGCTTTTCTTAGTTTCAGTGTAAAGATAAATGGACACATAAATTTGTTGATTTTGTTTCAAAAAACTGTACATCAACAATTCCCATGTTCCTGAGGAATTAACTGAGGAACTGAGGAATTAAATAACTGCATGCATGAGCCACAACAATTATTGTGGCACTCAATTTCCATTCATGAGAGCCTACTTTCCAGCTGCTCACCAGAGCTGAGAGATATCCTTCTTTCCATGAAAAATATTTCCCCGTCACCACACCACTAATGATCCTAAAACCAGTCACAATGACTTTTCTATTCATGGAATCAATGACTCCATAGTTCAGGTCAAATCTGATCAACTCCAGGATTGAAATCAGTCTGGATGATCCTTTGTTGGTTCCACCCAGAGAGGGTAGTTCCTGGCCAAGACTTTGCATTTATGTAATTTTGATCTAGACCAGCAACCACTTTGTTGGTTCCATGCAGAGAGGGTAGTTCCTGGTTGAGACTTTGCATTTGTGTAAGATTTGAGATACAATTTTGGTCTAGACCAGGAACCAATTTGTGACAGCTGCAAACCTGGCTGTACTAATGTCAAGGCTGCTTTTTTTATTAAGTTCATCTTGCATTCAATTTACCTAACCATATTACACAGTACCATCATGATTTTGCTTCAACATGTGAAAAGGACAGAGCATTATGCAATGAGCTGCTTGATACTAAAAACTATGGTCGAGTGACGGAGTGGAAACAACAGCTAATTTGAATCATCAGTTGACCAATTTTTGGAGCTGTTGAGTAGTTGAAATCTAGGTTGTCTTTGCAAACTTGTACATAAAGGACTATTTTGTGCAGGGACAGAGAGTACTAATCATCATCTACTTAAAACTTCATCTTGGACAATCCAAGCAGTGCCTTTGAATCATCACTTCATTTTCCTGCAAAAGAGTCCCAATCCCTTCTTCCAAAAACCAACATAATGGTCCCACAACTATTTCAATGTGCTCCATAGGAATATGTGGGATGGGAACTTAGAAACTAAAATTTGGAGTTTGAACCTCAAGGCCACCCACCAAGTTTGTCCAGAGCTCCATTGCTGCAAGAACCTAGGTGGCCACTTATCTCAATGTTGATGGGAAGAAGGCTCAACTCTTCACCCAACACTAAATCAAGCAGCCATGCTTCTGCCGCACACCCAACCTCAGTTAGAAAAGGTTCCCACGGCCCTGTACTATTCCCTCTGCATACACTAAGATCACCCATTGTCATGCTTGATATCAACTGGAAATCTTATCTCTGACCACAAACCCATAAGTAACTATCCCTGTAATGTATATGTCATCCTCAGCCAGACAGCCCTAATCATGTGGCATATGCAACCTCAATTAAATAGAGGTTTGTTCCCAAAATACCACAGCCCTGTATTGATCCCTCTGGCCACACTCAAGCCACCCATTATCAACCTTGAAATCTATAGCAGACTTCACTTTTCCCCACAACCCATAAGTGACTTTACTATCACACAGATGCTTATACAACTTGTCATTCACATTGGAAGACAAACAAGTTTTACCAGGTGGATACATCACTTCTATACTTCAAACCCACATTGAACACATATATCACAGAAATCAGCCTACATCCCAACCAATCAAAAGCAAAAGGAATTTTTCTGGAACCTAGGATCAAGAATGTTGGTCCTGAAGCTCAGCCTTAACATGCTTGAGAGCTTGAGTACTTTCCTGACAGTACTTTGTAAGCAAGCAGAACAGGTCTACAGGAACCTGACCCAAGCTTTTGGAACTTGACCCAACAGAAAGAATGTGCCCAGACTTAAGAGGGCAAAACAAATATCATAGTCTGTAGTTATGCATTATGGCAGGCAGCTTTCTCTTATTGCTCTGCAAAAACAGGAAAGTTGATCCCTGCCATAAAGAGAACTCACTAATGTTCTGAAGAAATCCAGAACACCTGCAGCAGGTGTTTCTACACGAACACTTCAGCCCAGAAAATGGTTCCCACCTGTATTAGTGTACCACCAATGCCCTTGGGTTGTTAAAAAAACTAGTCATCCATTCCTTGATATAATGTTGTTTGCAAAGTTAAGAGGGCCAGTCAGTTTGGCCTTCTTTTCAAGGGCTTCATCAATAGCTCATTGTTTTTCATCATTTGAAGTTGCATCACTGCATGGTGATTCATCATTAGTTGAAAGAGCATGTTTGTCTGTGTCAAGAACTGGTGGGATTGAGTCCACTTTGTACCGCACACTCTGCCACCATCAGAAAGAGAAGGGATGGTCATGAGTATACTGCAACTGAGAGTATTTGGAACCAGCTGTTCATTTTCACAGACAACCAATCAGAACCCAAACTCTCCACTAACATGATTATGAGAACTTCACATTGCCCATACTACTGCCTTTTCACCCAGGAGAGAGAAAGGCAATGCCACCTCTAGGACATAAGCCCTTTCCCTGGAAAGGATGTATCAACTGAGTAGCCATAGCCCAGATGAATCAGAATAGAATTCCAGATGATTTGCAACAAACATGGGTGGCTTTGCTGAGGATCTTCAACCATGTACTTGACAAGAAGATTGCAGTTTTCAGGACTCCTAGATAAGATTGATGTGATTGTCTGATACCTTGCGGTAGAAGTTTGAGTAACTATTGTCCCATATTAGCTTGTACATGCCAATGGATGGAGAGTAGAAGTTTCCCTGCCAGCAAACCACAATCAGTCGGCAGTGATACTAAACAGTCAGTTATCCAAAAGCAGCTATGCAATTCCAACACCACAGCAGTCAACACAGACCATTTATATTGCTCTTCCATAGCAACTTTGGTCAAAATTCCTCTTCCATAGGTAAATATATGTTGCTCACTAATGTTGGATCAAGAAAGATGAGCTGACATGAGCATATTAGAACACAAGACTTCCAAGCTTGATGAACACAGATTAGCAAGAAACAGATTACTTGGTGTGCTTCATAGCGTTGATAAGGAAGCATTGGTCGATTTGTACTCGATGCATCCAAAAACTCCACACTGAAGCCAACATCCTTCAAAGACATCCAATCAACAGAAGAGTAAGAAATAGATTACAAATATCTGTTACTAACCTCAGAAAGTGATTGGGTTTGGAAGTGTCAAGATACAGGCATTGCACTTTGTACCATATGGTGCCTATGGACTGGATCTTGAGAATATGTCCTGGCACCTAACCAGTGCTACAGGTCATGGATTAGCCATGTCATGGATCTGTAATATTTTACACACATCCATGCAAAGCTGCAGCTAGCCAAGCATATAGCACCCTTAACTTCTTCCATTTACATCACTTGGTGAGTCACAGAAATGACACCAGTTATACAACACACTTTAGCAGAAGCAGGTTCGAAAGGAGCTGTTGTGCCTAAAGAGAGTCCAAACCCCAATTTTCTTTACATTTCACAGTTTAAAATTTGCTATACATGTAACTTGTCAAAATAACACAATTAGAGGACATTACAATATTTGGCATCCAGAATGTTGAAGTGAACAGAACACATCAGCAAAGATAAATAATTATCTCAGAAACCCATCAGATTGCTTCAGGACAGTCCATCCAACACTGACTACAGTGCATGGGAATGATCACTCATACCTTTCCAGCTGTCAATCGGAAGTCCCAAGCAACTAAAGAGCCCTCACACTCAACTGTGACTAGCACCTGTTGAAAGAAACAATGCCCATTTTCAGCATCTGCAGGTCATTGCAGACCACTTCTCCAGAACTGTATGCACCTATGAATCATATCACATAAGAACAGTACCACAAGGAGGATATCGTGCTACAGAGGAAGCAACTTTTAATCTCAATGGGAAAACTGTCTGCTCACCTCATGTGTCTTTCCAGCTGCAATGATTGCCTCCTTGAAATCATCCCTGCATTGTAGCCATTTCAAAGAAGACTATCAGATGGGAGTAATGGTGTAGGCTGACCAATGATGCACATGAGCAGGTGAGTATCTAGTCCACAAAGCTTGCCTACAGCATAAGGGCACAGCTAAGAAATAAACCGAAGATAAGAGATAGGAAGAGCTTACTTGTTTGCAATTCCAGCATCCTCAGCAGATATAAGAAACGGAGAATTCTCAAACACTTCCCTGTAACAGGTTACAACTTAAATTCAACTGAGAAATTCTAACTTGAGAGACTGCAATGGAGCCCACAAAGGGCCCACAATCAAAAGCAAGAAAATTAACATAGTACTCTGATAAGAGTTTTACCCCAGAAAGCTGAGAAAACGCTTGAATTCGGAGCTGTAAACACTCACAGACTTCTCCAGCAACTCTAAAAGTTCTTTTGTAGGACTGTCCTCATACAGACCAACAAACATTCCAATTAAATTGTTATCTACACCACAAGACCAACAATGTGAACAGTGATAGTACTTTGCTTCTGTCGGTATGACTAAGTAAGCTGCATAGAACAAATATATGCAAAGGTAGGTCATGACATGCTTTTCACGCAAGAAGCCATGGAGGAAAAAATGGATTCTTAATGTCCACCAGTAGCCTCAACAGCTCAAGGGACACGGAAATTTATTAGAAGTAGCATCACTTGGTTAGTGGTAGGACAGTGGATATCATAGTGAAAGAGCTAGTGACATACAAAATTGCATGGTCAAATGAAGACCACCACAGAGAAATAAACACACGAAGGGCAATGGCAAAACTGGTGAGCTCATAAAGCGGAGGTCCATAACGCTGCCGCTGCTCCTCCATAGGACTGCCATGTATTCCCATGATAGAACGCTCAATATGCAACCAAGGAATCAACAGTAGCAAACACCACAATGCAATTGGAGAAACAAACAAAAGTACATTCCACAAACATAACTAAATTAAAGTGAGCCATGATCTTTCCACTTTCAGATGTAGGATGATGCTATTTGTTGCAATATACCCATTGTCATCATTTATCCGACAAACAAAGTCCAATAGCACCTGCACCAACATGAAAAGGACCCCATTTTAGCAACCCAAACACTTCCCAATGCTTGGAAGTCAACAACACTCTAAAATGAAACCTAAACAATATCCTTTTTTGTCTCCATAAATGTACGAGGAACACAATAAAATAATCAGAACAGATCAAAGATCATTTGCGACCAGTCTATAGCAGACCTTACCTCCCAACACGAATTTGCCACTCAAGAAACATTAATGAACACAATGCCAACCTTGACTGGTGCATTAGTACCTGGGGCACTCCCACAAGCCACTTGACTATGGTCCTGAGCACACCAGTCGATGAGCCAAGCTGTGCTAGTTGGTGCCGCCTGTCACCCACACACAAATCAGAATAACAAACTCCTCTGTAGACCACAAACTAAAAACCAAAGTGCCTCAGAGCTGAGCAGGAACATTTTATTTCACCTCTCATCCAGAAATTGTCAGTGCAAGCCACTGGAGATTCATATTAAGTAGCAAGTACCTGTCCATCTGTTGCCGCCATAAAAGTGCATACTTATCATGGATACTGCCCCCAGCAGCAACAAGGGCATCCACCTCAGCCTGGCGCCTCTTCTCAGACCGCTCTCGCTGTTGCTTAAAGAGTATACAACGGAAGTCCTGAGGCATGTATGTGAGCACTGGACCAAAACCGGATATCAGCAACAATCATTTCCCACCAGTTCAACTTTAGGGTTCTTGACCTAAGTGACACAAGTATCATACAACCTATAAAGTTCCTCACTGCAACTTGCTGATGCATACCCATGTTGAATATCCTTTCGCTGCTTGCCTTCTGGAATTCTTGAATGGTTGTCAACAAGTGTTGCATCTGTTCCTCCAACTTAGCTAGGCGAACAGCAACTGCATTAGTTGGCAGGCACTCCTCCTCTTTGAGCTGGCAAATAAAACCCAGGATCCATTAGTAATCATGTGAATATACGTCAAGGAAAACCAACCAGAAATCTTCTAATACAAATGTGGTTGAGACAGAAAGACTCGACTTTAACTGAGTCAAAATTGAAATTACTCACAGAGGATGGCCAATTGTCCTTATGCAAAAGGAACAGTATTTCTTCAACTTGTTCACGGTTTCGCCATGTATTCTCATCAATCTTATGAGGTGAAATTAAATCCAGTTGTGCAGCTAGATCTGCATTCCCTGTCAAATCAATATCATCCCAGAAAGGAACCACCTGAAACATTTTTACTTCTCGAGGTTGTGCCATAGTAACAATATTGATCATCACCTATACTTGCAGGTGCTCTTCCCAGCTTTTTGTATGCAAACCTCTATGTCATAATAATGTTCTACTACTATCTTCTTCCTACCACAAAAATCTCAAAAGACTCATGAACAACAAATTGAGCTCAATCCCATGCACTGATCTTTTCGTATCCTGTTGAAAAAAACACTAGAGGACTAACAAACTTTAGCATATGCACCTAAGTAGTATCTCCTTCAGTTTGCTCTGATCTAGTTCACCTACATGGTCTGCCTTTCAGAACAAACATTCACCATTGTCATCGGTCTTAACCTAATTTCCAGGGTATGATGCAGATCTGGAGTCAATTCAAAGGAATTGCCAAATACAGAAACCTAAAATGGTCTGATCGGCAAAGTAGACGAGCTTCAGAAAAAAGTCGTGAAGCCAAAATTCAATTCCGTTTACATTCTTTAGAGAACGACAAGAAGGCTCAATCAGTTTGCCAACCAAAAAAGAACGGGGGGAATTCTGGCATATGCAATGGAGAACCTGGATCGTCTGAATTGGCTGCATGGATGCGAAGTGCTTGTTCCTTGCAAGCAGTCGCGAGCAAGCTCACATCCGACACCAAGGGTTTGAAGGGATATTTGTCGTAGAATTTGGACAGAAAAGCTCGAGTGATGGGCACCAATCCTGCTGTGGAGGCCATGGCCGCTCTCGGAACCTCCCTTCTCTCTCTCTCCTGCTTCCCTCAATCAAATTACCAAATTACAGTCAAGAACGACTCCCTCCTTTGACAACACTCATAGAACAGAAATCAGACGTCCAAAACTGCAAATCTCAACAATAACACCCGTCAATACATTATAAAACGAGCACCACACCTACTGGCACATAGATCTCAAGATTACGAATCTTCCAGGACCTGCAAAAGGACGCCAAGCTCAGAATCCAAAGCAACACAGAAAAGGGCCTACCGAATGTATGGATCTCAGAGAAAAGACAATCCCAAGCACCACCTCCTCCACCTCCACCTCCCCACCATCCGCCACAAAGAATCAATCCAAAACAAAGTCCACGAAAAAAATTTGTGAAAGAAACCCCCTCTGGATCGCAGAAAAAAATTTGGGTAATATTCGAAGAAAGAATCACAAGATCTGACAACTCAAGAACAAAAAAAAGCACACCCGCAAAAGAGCTTGGGGAGCCGATCCTGACGCGAGATCGCAAGCTCAAAAGGCACAGGAACAAACTAGCATCGCAATTCCAACGGAAGCAGCCAAGGGAGTCGAGAGAGACAGTGGTTTTGGTTTTTTCCTTTTTCTTTTCTCACTTTTTTTTTCTTTTTCCTTGTTTCATTTAGGACCTATTGCCTCTAACAATAACTTCATTAAAAAAAATGCATTAGTATTAGAATCAACAATGGTTGTAGGCGGTGTTTTTTTTCAAATTTGTAAAGTAGGTGCGTTGGCAATCATGCACAAGAGGACATAGCCAAATTTGGCTAGAGGTTCTGGGGGAAGTAGAAAAATTTAAGATAATTTGGCGACTTGTCAAAACCTAATCTCTAAATATGGCCACTTTACATATATGGCCACTTTAGGATTTTTTTTTCCTCATAGTGTGGTTACTTGAGCCCTTTTTTGTCACCATATATTTTCCAAAAATAATATTAAAATCGCCACATTTTCAACCAGCTAATCAGAAACAAAGAAGGATGATGGAAAGTTTTTACTTTGGTATAAAACAGTGGTTCCATCTTGTTGTGGATGATGGGCTAAAAAAGAAAAAGAACCCTGTTCACCAGGTGTTATGGTGAATTGTGAGTTTATTTTTGGGGAACTTTGTAGAACTTTCCTATTTAAACCAAGTTTGAACTTGCCATATAAGTGGCCGCCATTATGCAACGGTGAGCCGCTTGTTGTTAAAGGAATCTTTAAAACTTTATTTTGGCTTGTAAAATATGCAATCACAAAATGTTGGAGAAAATAATAATACCAAATGAGAAATTTTGGATTTGGTGTTTCCTTTTCTGTCAAAAGGGGAGTGAAGTGAAAAACACTTGAAACTTACGTACACTGCACCAACACAAATAACTGCACCAACACAAATAAGGAGGCCAATAATCAGTTACTTTTACAGTACCCACTATACACTGCGTGCAGTGTGGTCTAGCCAACCCATTGATTCATTTCATGTATTTTGTGGATCACTTAGGGTGGTGTAAATTCAAAAGGAATGCTTTTATAGAAAATATAAAACCACAATGAAGCCATCTTCTATCTCATTGGACACTGGAAAAAAAAGGGGGAGGTTTTGTTTTCAAGATTTTGAAGTTAGGATGATTTGCATGGGAGAGTTTAACTGTGATTATACTGGACAAGAAAGCTGCTTGTATTTTTGGAAGGAGCAATCTTTTATTTGGTTAGACACAGTGAAAGTGGCCATTTCTGTTTTGAGATTTTGAAGTTAGGGTGATTTCTTCCTGAATGAAATTTTTGATTTGTGGAAAATGGTGTGTGTATCCTTTGGAAGGTGCTACAAAGGCCATACAGAAGGACTCTCAATTTTATTAGATGCAATAGGACGATAGAGGGAGGTTGAAAGCACCATAGAATCCAAATTTAGCCTTCATTTGTTATTGGCACAAAGACCATCCATTATCAGCAATTTCTATTTGCCAAAATAGGGAAGTAGACCAAACTTGGTCAACATTGATCTACTTAAGAAAAACCCAACAAGAAAAAAGGGACCAGGTCAAAAGGGTGTCCACTACACAAAAGGTATGAACACAGACTTAGTACAAAGCATTATTCTAGAGTGGATGCCCTAGTGAAAAGTCCTTTGCTTCTTTTGGATTGGTTGGACTGTAGCTTGTAAGATAGGTGAGATTATTGTTTGGTGGGGGCATTGTTGTGGAGACACTAAAACTTTCCCATTGCCAAGTTTTCCCAAATAGGTGAAATCTGGTTAGGTTTTTTGTCCATGATGTTATCAAATTCATTTGTTTCAATTTCCATCCATCAATTGACAATTGGGTGTATCCAATTCTCCTCCCATTGCTTGGGAGCTTATAGTTTCATGCTCTATTTCACTCCTTGATGGGGTTTTTTTCACCTTTCCTTCACGATACTACTTCACTATCGATCACCCATTAATATTTAGCCTTGGAAGGTGGTCCCTGCTGATTCACACAGGATTCCATGTGCACCATGCTACTCGGGTTAGAGCGTAAGTTAGTGATGCTTTCGATTACTAGACTTTCACCATCTGGTGTTGCAACCTTAATATTGGGTTCGTGGCCAAAACAAGGGCTTGTAAAAGTGTGAGCTAAAAATGAAACCCAAGAATCACATTTTATTCTCTCGGGAGTGTAAAATGAGGGAATGAACCCACACATTCCCAAGTGGGCTCCCACTTTGGGAATTGGAATCCTGATGGACTTTCAAATTTTCAAAAAATAAATTCAGAGGTCAAAATTCATTAGATTAAAGAGCTTTTTATACCATTGGAAAGCTTTTGAAACATAGATGTCTAAAATGGGCATGACCCATTTGAATACTTAAAACACAAGTTATGGCCAAAAGAAGGATCCAATTTGACTCCCACCCACTAAAAGTCAAGAATCAACTTGATTTACTTACGTGCAAATGGCATGTGATATATAGTTGGAAAGCACTCGACAAGGGCTATAATTTTGCTTTAAACCTTACTTCAATTGAAGATTTGCACAAGAATTTATAAGCTTCCAAAGTTGTGGAAATCCCAATTTTGATAATTTCAAGACTCCCAACTTGGGAATCCTAGGACAAAATTACATTTGGATGTAACCCCGTGGCTAATCACAAAGAATACTATAAAGGGGAAGGTGGTGGCTTCCCCCAAGTCCGGGTCATGGTGAGTCTTGTGAATCCATGTATGCATGTGGCTCATCCATGGACCAAAAGTGTTCCAACTACTCATTGACCAACTTCTTGTGTAGTTTGTACAAACCCATGTGAATAATTGACATATTTGTCACTCGTCCTAATCCCCATCCCACTACGCCCCTCTCCCCCCGAAATGCTGCGAACTAGGGAGTGTACCTCAACTCCTTTTCCTTCCATTGTTTTCATTTTTGGACTTGCAATTGAATCTATCAAGGAGTTTGGGGATGCATCATCTAGGGTCCAAGACTCAACCACTTTGCCTAGCAACACAACATTTATATCACTTTCCCACAACTTCATTTTCATGGTTTAGTTTACTCTCGTTTTGTTCACCATTACTAAAGGAATCACATTTGTTTTCTTTTCCTCTTGCTACTAAAATGTTTCAATTCGCTAGTTGTCTCTTGCTTGCCTATGAATTTAGCAACAATTTAAAAGGTTAACCCATTTGAAAATCTCCAGATCTATGCTTATTTTTAGCTCCCCAAACCATTTCATTGCTTACTACGCCTTTATTCATTTATGGGTGCCTAAATATCCATTGTAAGCCCTTCTTCATTTGAATCTTATCATTAAAAGTTATACCATCCTAAAACGTTAAATAAAAAATTATTATCAAAGTCCATAAATAAAAATTCATAGATCAACCTACTTATATGGAACAACCTATATATATATATACGTGTTGCTTTATATGTTTATATATATAAATCAAATAAATATATAGATCAACTTGCTTATTATCATATTTATTTCATGTTATCACACGTATGTCATTGTATTGGCTCAAATTACAAGTTGGAGATAAATGAACCATTAACATCCACACAAAGTAAGCCACCATCTTTCAAGCCTTTCTAATCGATTCTACCATAGAGGCCAACAAATAGACAATAACTCCCCCCCCCCCAACACAGCTTATAACTTTCATCGTATTGTGCTTTCCAAAAAACAACTTTTGTCAAAGGGCATTGGTTGAATTGGAATCCAATTTTAGGAATTCTCATAACTTAAAATTATCTAACTATAGAAGAACTCAAAATTCTTCTTCTTTTTCAGCCGACTGTTTAATCTTAATAATGAGTTGTTGCCCGTCTCCGACCTTTAACCAACTAAAATGAACAACTAGTTCAACTTTTTGAATCAAGTTCTATGGTCAGTCTATGACCCTTGGGTGTGTACGACATCCTCGGGGCAATCTCATAATTCATACAAGGTGGAGACAATGGGGTTGGTCCATGGCTTATTTCCCTTATCATATTATGTTTCAAGGGTTGAAAAAATAATAATGCACTAAGTTGTTCACAAGGGCCAACTTGATCCTCTTCCCTAGGGATTATAGATGAGGTGACCATACATGACGCACCCCCAAACTCCTTGATGGACTCAACTTTGAATCCAAAAGGTAAAACAACGGAATAAAAAGGAATTGAAGCACACTCCTTGGCTCACAACACTTCAGGGGTAGAAGGACGTGCTGAAGCTTTGGGATGGGGACTAGGACGAGTGACAAGCAAATCAATTATTCACACAGATCTACACAAACCAAACAACAACTTGATTAATGCATAGTTGGAGCACTTTTAGCGCATGGACGAACCATAGGCAAACACAAACTCAAAAGACCCACCACGACCTGGATTTAGGGGGAAGCCACCACCTTCCCCCTTATAGTATTCTTTGTGCCTAGCCACAAGGCCTACACCCAAATGTCATTTTGTCCCGAGACTCCCAAGCTAATGTCCCGAAATTCCCTAAATTAGGACTTTTACAATTTTAGGGGCCCATAACTTTGTGTGAAGACCTCTAATTGAGGTGAGGTCTAAAGCAAAGTTATAGCCCTTGTTGAGAGCTTTTCAATGGTATGTGGCACGTCACCTTCATATAATGTAATCAGGGCGATTCCTAACTTTTAGTGGTTAGGAGTCAAATTGGCAATTTGACTCCTGACCCTTTTTTTGGCCATAACTTATGTTTTAAATACCCAAATGGGTCATGCGAACCCATTTAAGGCATTTAAGTTCCAAGAACTTTTCAATGATATAAGGAAATTTTCAATCCAATGAATTTTGATTCATGCAATTGCCTTTTAAAGGTTCGAGAGTCAATTGGGATTTTAATTCCCAAAGTGGAAGCTCATTTGGGAGTGTGGGGGTTCATTCCCTCACACTCTCATGCATTATTAGGAGCATGAAATGTGACTCCTAGGCTTCACTCTTAGCATGCAAGCTTTGCAAGCCCTTGCTTTGGTCGCAAGCCCAAGGTTAGGGTTATGACATTAGGAAAGCCACGAACCCCAACTATTGCCCATGTATGATCCATACCAGATCTAACCAACTACCCATCCTACTTTCACTATGCTTTTGACATCCCATCTTTGTCCTAGTAAATTTTTTCAATGGCATATTCTAATATTTTTCCCCATTCCTGAGAAAAAATTAACCACCGATTTAGGTAAAAAATATTATCATTACCGCCTAAACAATTAAACATCCAACCCGTAGGCACAATGACCCAATTTCAAAGGCTACCAACTAGGCTATATCCCCTACACCCAAGCTGAGTAAAGCACGCATGAACAAATCAATTTATTTTTTTATGATTTCCTTCAACACAGCTGGGTTATCCTGGACTTGAAGTAGAAACCTTGCCTCTGAAGTAAATTCTCACACCTACATTATTATCCAATTGGACGAAAATCATTAGATTTATTTTTTTTTAAGAGCGATTCATCCTTCCCAAATGCAACATACAAGTGTGTTTGTTCCCTCTCCCTTTCCCCATTATGTCAATGGTAAAGTTTTGTGAAGAAAACTTTGATGGGAAGAGGAAAGAAGGCATTACGAGACCATCTTAGCCCAACCCTAAACACTATAAAATATTTTTTCAAACCTAGATTCACAACTAAAAAATAGATAAAAACATCCCATTACATTTATCTGGGGACCAGTGACTAAGAAGGTTGAAGACCATGGAATTTGTTGAGAGTCATTTGCATCAAGCATTATTATGATTAGATAGAATCTCCTAAGCCTTCTAGATAATTTTTTGATAGAATTGGGCTTCCTTTCCCCAATGGACCTCTAGATAGGGAATATTAATTGTTGCTTACTTTCGACCTTTAAGAAAAATAGGAAAAGGTTTGAATGGTATGATCCATCCATCACCCTAGAATGAAAAATCTTAGTGGGTGATCATAGTTATCGATCTATGAAGATGTGTTCTTTAGGTGTTCCATTTTCCATGTCTAGGTTGAACTTTAATGTATGCTCGAAAAATAGTCATCCACATACTAATAAGGAATATATGGATTTTCAAGAAGGGAGGAGCCTCAAATGACTAATCCCCCTTGGACCGCCCAAATCCCACAAGTGAATGGCGAGTTGAATTTCCATTAGATTTCACCTGAATTGTTGCCCCATCCATCTTCCTAGAAAAAAAAATGAAGTTTCAAAGCCTAGTTGAAATAAGAGGAGTACGCCATGCTAAGGTGCCTTGAATGATCAACATCTTGGGGTCAGGCATTGATGAGCACATTGAACTATTTATGTGGTTGAAAGCCTTCACAACCCAAGCACAACAACACAATTATCAAAGGCGTGCTCTACCACTTAACTAATAGCCCATCGTGCAGGCCTCTTCGATTGTGAAACCTACATTAGTACCAAGGGCGAAAAAACATCCGTCCCTACCTTTTCTCGTTCAGGAAGAAAGATGAAATAAATGGGCTTTTATCAACTTGTTCAAACCTAGGGTAATAAGTTCACGGATTTAGTTTTACTCCACCTTTCATTATCAAGAAAAAAAAAGGAGAACTTCCATCTCCAAGTTTTGCTCAAATGATGTGGCTCGCTTCTTTTCAAGTGTTGAGTTAGGTGTCAAACAGTGTAAAACCAAAAGGCCCAACAAACATTAGTTCCCCCTAAAAAATAGGTGATCCAACGGCACCTTCAAATATGGCTACCTTGTTATGAATTCATTCCAATCATTAACCTTGCCTTCAGCATCCCCTTCCTTATGGTTAGGGTAACAACTTTAGGCGTGGCCAATTCCCATAGTGTGATGGGCGAAGCCCGGGAACATATTCACCGTTGTATGGCTAACCAGTGATTACTAATGATTATGGCTTCATGTAGGTGAGTTGTAGCTTACAATCCAAACTAAGGCCAAGGTTTTCAAGTTAGCTTACCCTCACGGGGTCGCAACCTTTGGTCCTAACCATTATAGCACATGTGTTGCCTAAGGCGTAAAGGGCATGTTAATGTGCTCCTAAGCTCCTTGATAAACTCAAATGTGAGTTTAAGGTGAAAACAACGAAAGAATAAGGAATTGGGGCACACTCCCTGGCTTACAACACTTTGGGGGTGGAAGGGCATGCTGGAGCTTCGGGATGGGGAATTAGGAAGAGTGACAAACAAATCAGTCACTCACACAAACCTACACAAACCAAACAATAAATTGGTTAATGCATAATTGGAACACTTTT
>Ga0116230_10000966_pt1 | contig 26267 bp, 23 predicted proteins | sample S1TSphfallax_3_FD_88678 | JGI IMG/M metagenome (GOLD analysis project Ga0116230, IMG submission 88678) | Host-associated microbial communities from peat moss isolated from Minnesota, USA - S1T2_Fd - Sphagnum fallax MG | ecosystem: Host-associated > Plants > Peat moss > Unclassified | place... | reverse complement strand
TTATGTCGGTGCCGGCACCCGGCACGAAACGGCGGCGGAAAACGGCGTCGCGCATTTTCTGGAACATATGGCCTTCAAGGGCACCGCAACCCGCTCGGCCGTGGACATCGCCGAAGCCGTGGAGAACGTCGGCGGCCATATCAACGCCTACACCTCCCGCGAGCAGACCGCCTATTACGTCAAGTTACTGAAGGAAGACCTCGGCCTCGGCGTCGACATCATCGGCGACATTCTCTGCCATTCCAGCTTTGAGCCGGAGGAACTTGAGCGTGAGCGCGGCGTGATCCTGCAGGAGATCGGCCAGGCCAACGACACGCCGGACGATATCGTGTTCGACCATTTCCAATCCGCCGCCTACCCGTCGCAGCCGATGGGCCGGCCGGTCCTGGGGACCGAGGCGATCATCCGCGGCATGAAGCGGGACGCGCTGCCCGGCTTCATGAACGGCCACTACACGCCGGATAACATGGTGGTGGCGGCCTCCGGCAATCTCGCCCACGACCACGTGGTTGATCTCGTGGCCCGGCATTTCGCCGACCTGCCGGCGGCGGAGCGGCAAGCGCCGATGCCGGCTGACTACATGGGCGGCGAGTACCGGGAGAAGCGCGATCTCGACCAGGCCCATATCGTGCTGGGCTTCGCCTCGCCCGGGTATAGCGAGCCCGAATACTATCCGGCCATGCTGCTGTCCACGCTCCTCGGCGGTGGCATGTCGTCCAGGCTGTTCCAAGAAATCCGCGAGAAACGCGGCCTCGTCTATTCGATCTATAGCTTCACCTCGCCGGCGAATGATGGCGGGCTGTTCGGAATCTACGCCGGCACCGGCGAATCCGAGGCCGCGGAGCTGATGCCGGTGACGCTTGAGGAACTGGCGAAGGTGCAGCACGCGGTGACGGCGGCGGAACTGAATCGGGCCAAGGCGCAGTTGAAGGCGGGCCTGTTGATGTCCCTCGAATCCACCGGCAGCCGTTGCGAGCAATTGGCGAGGCAATGGCAGATTTTCGGCCGCGTGATCCCGGCGTCGGAAACGGTGCAGAAGATCGAAACCGTGACGGAGGCGGATATTCGCGCCGTGGCAAAGCAGATTTTCCGCACCAAGCCGACTTTGGCGACCCTGGGGCCGATCGGCCAGGTCCCGAAGCTGACCAACATCATCGACAGGCTCGCCGCGTGAACGACGATCTGTTCGGGCTCGCCGAGGATCTGCTCCGCGCGGCCAGGGCCGCCGGTGCCGACGTTGCCGAAACGTCGATGGGCGTCGGCGCCTCGCTCTCCGTGCAGCGGCGTCTCGGAAAAATCGAGGAGACGGAAAGGGCCGAATCGCGCGGCATGAGCCTGCGGGTGTTCGTCGGCAAGCGCAACGCCAGCGTCTCCGCCGGATCGATCGATCCGGACGCCTTTGCGCGGCTGGCCGAGCAGGCCGTGGCGATGGCGCGGGTCGTGCCGGAGGACATCTACGCCGAGATTCCGGACGCGCCGCCGCCGATCGACGCGGCATTTCTCGAACTGGACGACCCGGTCGAGCCCTCGATGGAAACCCTGATTGCGCGCGCCGCGGCGGCGGAGGATACCGCCTTGGCGGTGGCGGGGATCACGAACTCGGAGGGCGCCTCCGCCGGCTGGGGCCGCAGCAACGCGGTGTTGGTGACCAGCCGCGGTTTCGCCGGCAGTTACACCCGCTCCAACCACAGCGTCTCCGCCACCGCGATCGCCGGCGCCGGCACCGGCATGCAGCGGGACTACGACTACACCTCGGCCGTCCACGGCACCGATCTGGAAGACCCGGCGGCCTTGGGCAGGCGCGCGGCGGATCAGGCGCTGGCCCGTCTGAACCCGGCGCGGCCGAAAACGGCGAAACTTCCCGTCCTGTTCCACCCGCGCGTCGCGGGCAGCATGTTGGGGCACCTGGCCTCCGCCATCAACGGCGCGTCGATCGCGCGCGGCACCTCGTTCCTGCGCGAAAAACTGGGCCAGCAAATTTTCGCGCCGGGGATCGAGATCATCGACGATCCGCTGCGCGTGCGCGGCCGCCGCTCCCGCGCCTTCGATGGCGAAGGCCAGCGTGGCGAAGTGCGGCGCTTCATCGCGGATGGCGTGCTGACCAGCTGGATACTTGACACCCGCAGCGCCAACCAGCTGGGGCTCAAAAGCACCGGCCACGCCGGCGGGACCAGCAACTGGTACATGGCACCGGGCAAATTGTCGCCAGCGGAATTTATGGCCGACATTTCCGAAGGCTTGTTCGTAACCGAAATGATCGGCATGGGCATCAACGGCATCACCGGCGACTATTCGCGCGGTGCCGCCGGCTTCATGATCCGCAACGGCGCCCTCGCTGAGCCGGTGGCGGAGATCACCATCGCGGGCAATCTGCTGGCGATGTTTGCGGCCCTCACCCCGGCCAACGATCTGATCTTCAAGCGCGGCACCGACGCGCCGACCCTGCGGATCGACGGTATGACGATGGCCGGCGCCTGACAGCGGATCACTGAACCGCCGGAGTCAGCGGCTTAGCATCCTCGCATCTTCTAGAGCATGATTGCTTTACATCAATCATGCTCTAGCCTTGATTTGGCGAGCAAGTTGGCCGCTTTTGATCGAATCAAGTGATTCGATCAAAAGCTACCTTGCTCTAATACAGTTTGGCGATGCCGGGGTCGACGATGATTTCGAGCAGAGTGGGGCCGGCGGATTGGCAGGCGGGGGCTAACGCGCTGTCCAGTTCGGCGGCGGTGGCGATGCGCCGGGCGGGGCAGCCCATGCCTTGGGCCAGACTGACGAAGTCGATGCCGGGCAGGTCGATGCCGGGGACATCGCGAACCTGCAGGACCTGCGAGAAGGCGCGCATGGCGCCGTAGCCGGCGTTGTTGACCACCACCACGGTCAGCGGCAGCTTGTGCTGCACGGCGGTCCACAGCGCCTGCGGGGAGTACATGAAGGAGCCGTCGCCGATCAGGCAGACCACCCGGCGGCCGGGCTTGGCCAGCGCGATGCCGACTGCGGCGGGGAGCGAGTAGCCGAGGCCGCCGCTCGCCATCGTGTAGAAGCCGCCCCAGTCGCGGATCGGCAGATGCTGCTGCATCGCCTTGCGGTGGGACGGCGCTTCCTCGACCAGGATGGCGTCCTCCGGCATCGCGGCGCGCAGCCGGTGCAGCAGGTAGGCGACCGGCAGCGGGTCGGCAGGCACCGGGGCGGCGGCCTTGGCGCGCGGCGGCGGGGCGGCGCGGTCGGTCTCCGGCAGGGCGGCGGTCAGGGCTGGGAGGGAGAACGAAAGGCTGCCGAGGATGCCGGCGCCGGTGGGGGCGGCCGCCAGCGCCTCGCCATCCGCGGTCAACTGGATGATCTGGGTGTCGCCGCGGAACAGCGCGCACTCGCCGCCGACATGGAAGGTGAAGACCGGCGCGCCGATCACGAGGATCAGGTCGTACGGCGCGAGGGTGTTGGCGACCGCGGCGGGGGCGGCGTCCAAGAAGCCGGCGAACAGCGTGTGGTCTTCCGGGAACGAGATTCGGGCGGAGAACGGGCTGGTCCAGACCGGCACGCGGAGCTTTTCCGCAAGCGCCACCATGGCGGCACCGGCGTTTTCCTGGTCCACCTCCGGCCCGACGACGAGCGCCGGCCGGCGCGCCGCCGCGATCGCCTGGGCGGCCTGCGCGATCAGCGCCGGGTCGGGGCCGACCTCCTGGGATACGATACGGGGCAAGACCTTGCGGCAGCGGACCGCCCAATCGTCGACCGGGATGGACACGAAGGTCGGGCCGCGCGGCCGCTGCATGGCGATCCGGTGGGCGTGCGCGATCGCGGCCGGAACATCCTCGGCCCGCGCCGGCTCGACGCTGTATTTGACGTAGGGTTTCGGAAAACTCGCGGCGTCCGAGGCGCCGAGGAAGGGCAGGTTGGGCAGTAAGGCGCGGACCTGCTGGCCGGCGGTGATGACCATCGGCGCCTGGTTGCGGAAGGCGGTGAAGACGTTGCCGAGCGAATGGCCGACGCCGGCGGCGGAGTGCAGGTTGACGAAGGCGCAGTTGCCGGTGGCGCGGGCGTAGCCGTCCGCCATCGCCACCACCGAGGCCTCCTGCAGGCCGAGAATGTAGTTAAAATCGGCGGGCCAGCGGTCCAGGAACGGCAGCTCGGTCGAGCCTGGATTGCCGAATACCGTGGTCATGCGGAGGTCCCGAAGCAGATCCAGCACCGCCTCCCGCACCGTAACCATGTTCTCGTTCACCATGCCGCCTCCAGTATGCCGAGCACCGCCGCGCGGTCGACCGGGCGGGGATTGGTCGCGGTGATCGGGTCCGCCAGCACGTCCGCCGCGACCAGGTCGACATCCGGCGCGATCCCCGCTTCGCGCAAGGTAGATACGACGCCGAGGGTGGCGCGCAAGGCGGTGAGCGCTTCGCCGAGGTCGCCGCCGGCGGCGCGGGTGGCGAGTGCAATCTGGCCGGCGGCGGCGTGTGCGTTGAACGCCAGGCTGTGCGGCAGGATCACCGCGTTGGCGTCGCCGTGGGAAATCGCCCAGCGGCCGGCAAGGCTATGGCAGACCGCGTGGCCGACGCCGAGGCCGGAGATGCCGTAGGCGAGACCGGACATGGTGGAAGCTTCCAGCAACGCCTGCAGCGTGTCGACCGGCGGCGGAGGTGCTGCGGGGGAGAGCGCCGGCAGCAGGCGCAGCAGGCGCTCCAGCGCGAAGCACGCCCAGGCGTCCGAGAAGGCCTGGTGGCCGAGGGAATAGAGCGATTCGAGGCAATGGTGGACGGCGTTCAGGCCGGAGGCGGCGAGGATCGGGCGGGCGGTGGTGGCGGCCAACTCGCCGTCCAGAAACACCGCGCGCGGCTGGATGCGGGGGTGGCCGAAGATCGCCTTGCCGCCGGCGGCAATGACCACGGCGCCCCCGGCGACCATTTCGGCAGCGGAAAAGGTGGTCGGGATCGCCAGCACCGGCAGCGGTTGGAAGTCCGTGACCGGCGGCGCGCCGAACAGGAACGCGCCGATGTCCTTGTCACTGGGCGCCATCAGGGCGACCGCCTTGCCCATGTCGTGCGTGGTGCCGCCGCCTACCGAAACGACGCCATCGATCCGTTCGGCCCGCGCCTGCGCGGCGGCGGCCGCGATGGCGGCTTCGGTCGCGCCCTCCGGGCCGGTGAAGATGATCGTGGCGGCATCGAGCGTGGCGGCAAGGTCCGCGGCGGCCCAGGCGCGGGCGCTGGCGATCACCAGCGGGCGCCGCACGCCGAGCGCCGCCAGAGTGGCGGGCAGGCGATGCCGGCAGCCGGGCCCCTGCCAGATTTCCGCCGGCAGCCGGTTGCCGGTGAGGAGCCGGATCATAGTTTGACGATCACGGTTTTCAGTTGGGTGTAGTGGTGCAGCGCCTCCAGGCCTTTTTCGCGCCCGTAGCCGCTCTGCTTGTAGCCGCCGAACGGCGTTTCGACGCTCCCAGACGGGAATTCGTTGACGAAGACCTGGCCGGCTTCCAGCCGCGACGCGACCCGGTGGGCGCGCGAGACGTCGCGGGTCCAGAGGCCGGCGACCAGACCGTATTCGCTGTCATTGGCGAGCCGGACGGCCTCTTCCTCGTCGGTGAAGGTCATGACGCCGATCACCGGGCCAAACACCTCCTCGCGGTTAACCCGCATGTCCGGGGTGACGTCCGTATAGATGGTGGGGGGCACGAACCAGCCGGTGGCCGGAACCGCGCCGCCGGCGCCGCCGATCACCGGGCGCGCCCCCTCCGCCTCCGCGGTTTCCAGGAAGCCGAGCACCTTTTTGTGCTGCGCCTGCGTGATCATCGGGCCGAGACCGGCGCCGTCGCCGGTTTCGAAAGTCAGGGACTGGACCCGGGTGCGAAGCCGGTCGAGGAATTCGTCGCGGATGTCGCGGTGGACGATCAGCCTTGTGCCGGCGGCGCAGATCTGCCCGGTGTTGATGGTGAAGCCGGTGACGGTGCCGGCCGCCGCCTTGTCCAGATCGGCGTCCGCGAACACGATGTTCGGCGATTTGCCGCCGAGTTCGAGGGTGAGCGGGATCACCCGGTCGGCGGCGATCCGGCCGATCTCCCGCCCGGCGCGGAGCGAGCCGGTGAAAGCGACCTTGCGGATGTCCGGGTGGCGGACCAGCGGCTCGCCGACCTCCCGGCCGGTACCGGTGACGATGTTCAGAACGCCGGGCGGCACACCGGCCTCGCGCGCCAGCCGGGCCAGCTCGAGCAGGCCGACGGACGTGAATTCGGACGGTTTCGCGACCACCGTGTTGCCGGCGGCGAGCGCCGGGGCGATGCCGCGGCCGGCCTGGGTGAGCGGGCTATTCCATGGCAGGATGATGCCGACCACGCCGTAGGGTTCGCGGATCGAGTAGGAGAGATGGTCCGGCCCGACCGGAATCGTCTCGCCCTGCAGCGAGGGCGCGAGGCCGCCATACAGCTCGAAATACTGCGCGGTGGTCTCGATTTCGGCCAGCGAAATGCCGCGCGGCTTGCCGGTCTCGGCCCGTTCGATGTCCGAGAGAGACTTGGCGTTGGCGCGGATCGCGGCCGCGAGTGCCGTCAGGGACCGGCCGCGCGCGAGCGGTTTCAGCGCGCGCCAGTCGGCCAGCCCGGCGCGGGCGGACGCCACGGCGGCGGCGACGGTGCCGGCATCGCCGCGGGCAATGCGGAACGAAACCGCGCCCGTGCGGGCGTCAAACTCTTCCAGCCATTCCCGGCCGGGGCCTGAAAACGCGCCGCCGATGAAATGGGTCCAGTCCTGCCCCGCCATGTTGTTGGTGTCCTCTCAGTAGGATTTCGGCAGTCCCAGAACGTGCTGCCCGACATAGGCGAGGACGAGGTTGGTGGAGATCGGCGCGATCCGCGCGAGACGCGCGTCCTTCCACTTCCGCTCGATATCGTATTCGCGGGCGACCGCGAAGCCGCCAAAAGTCTGCATCGCGGCCTCGGCGGCGTTCCAGGCGGCCTCCGCCGCCAGCAGTTTGGCGATGTTGGCGTCCTCCCCGCAGGGCTGCCCGGCTTCAAACAGGGCGGCGGCACCACGCGCCACCGCGTCCGCCGCCTTCCATTGCGTGTAGGCGCTGGCGATCGGGAATTGCACGCCCTGGTTCTGGCCGATCGGTTTGCCGAAGATCACCCGTGTCTTCGCGTATTCGACCGCGCGCTCGATGAAGTAGCGGCAGTCGCCGAGCGATTCGCTGGTGACCAGGATCCGCTCCGCGTTCATGCCGGTGAGGATATATTTGAAGCCCTTGTCCTGCTCGCCGATCAGGTTTTCCGCTGGCACGCGCAGATTGTCGAAGAACACCTCGTTGGTATGGTGGTTCACCATCGTGTCGATCGGCCGCAGGGTCAGGCCGTTTCCCAGCGCCTCGCGCATGTCGATCAGAATGACCGAGAGACCGTCGGTGCGTTTCGCGCACTGGTCGGCCGGCGTGGTGCGGCAGAGCAACGTCATCAGGTCGGATTTATGGGCGCGCGAGGTCCAGATTTTCTGGCCGTTGATCACGTAGTGGTCGCCGTCGCGGACGGCGCGGGTACGCAGGGCCAGAGTGTCGCTTCCGGAGGTCGGCTCGGTGACGCCGAACGCCTGAAAGCGGATCGTACCCTCGGCGATACCGGGCAGATACTTGTCCTTCTGCGCGGCGCTGCCGTGACGCACCAGCATGCCCATCATGTACATCTGGGCATGACAGGCATAGCCGTCGCACCCCGCGGCGTGCATTTCCTCAAGGATCGCGCAACCGGCGCGCAGCGGCAGGCCGGCGCCGCCGTATTCTTCCGGGATCAGCGCCGCCAGGTAGCCGGCGGCGGTCATCTCGGCGACGAATTCGTCCGGGTAGGCGTGACGGTCTTCCAGGTCGCGCCAGTATTTGCCCGGATATTTCGCGCAGATGGCGGCAACGCCGGCGCGGATGTCCGGGAAGTCGTTGCCGAGTTCGAGAGTCGCCTGAATGTCGTTGCTGCTGTTGAACATTACCGTCCTTTGAAATTAGGCCGCCGCTTTTCGTTGAAGGCGGCCACACCTTCGTGTCTGTCTTCGGTCGAGATCATCCGCTCGTAGCACTGCACCTCGAAGGCAAGGGCGCTGGTCATGTCCATTTGCAGGCCTTGGTGGATGGATTTTTTCACCTGGCGGACCGCGATCGGCGCGTTGTCGCAGATTTGATCGGCGATTTCGCGGACGCGTGGCAGCAGGTTTGCCGGCGGCACGACCTCGTTGACCATGCCCCAGGCCAGCGCCTCGGCGGCGGAAAAATGCGCGCCTGTCATGATGAGCTGCTTGGCGCGGCGTTCGCCGACCGCGCGCGGGAGATTTTGCGTGCCGCCGGCGCCGGGCATGATGCCGCGCGTCACCTCAGGCAGGCCGAAGCGGGCGGTGTCCGCCGCGACGATGAAGTCGCAACACAAAGCGAGTTCGCAGCCGCCGCCCATGGCGACGCCGTTGACCGCGGCGATCACCGGGACCGCGCAATTCATGACCGCGTAGGCGGCTTCCTCGATGATCGCGTGCTGGGCGCGCCAGCCGGCATCGTCCATGCCGCGGCGTTCTTTCAGGTCGCCGCCGGCGGAAAAGGCGGTCTCGCCGGTCGCGGTCAGGATGATGCAGCGCAAATCGCCGGGGGTGAAAGCGAGCGGGCCGAAGATGTCGAACAGGTCGAGGGAGGTGTCCGTGTTCAGGGCATTGCGCGCCTCCGGCCGGTCGAAGCTGACGATCAACAGGCGGGAAGCAACGTCTTCGATCAGAACGTTGCGAAGTTTTCTCGGCTCACCCATGGCGGGGCAGGGGATGATTTCTGTTTCCTTCCATAGCCGGTTTATAGGCGCGGCCTGTTTGGTGGGTCAACAGATAAATTTGTATGCAAACACGCCCCGTCTCGATCGCGGCCGCTCCGCCGCAAGGGTCAGCGGCCGGCCGATCAGGTCCATGCCGGCGCGGACATCGGTGTCGGCGAGGTTGTACAGGTCGAGCGTCGTGACGCGGGGCCGGGTCGGGCTGAACGGTTTGCCTGCGGACATGCGGGAACTCCCCGGGGTAAGGCTCTGTTTTTCATGGACGGTGGGGACAGGCAAACGGTTGAAAATCCTGTTGCGCTGAATCGGGCGGCTGCGGCAATCACCGGTTGATGTTGTCGCGTGGCCAGATGTTTGGGCGGCGCCGGCTGGCGTGTTATCTGCACGCGGCGTGCGTGCTGGTGCCGGTGCTGCTGGTGACGGCCTGCGCACACGGCGGCGGTGGCGCGTATGTCAGCCGGGCCTACGCGCCGACCCAGTATTATCCGCCGCCCGGCCCACCCAGCGATCCGTGGGGGCCTTACATCCGGGAGGCGGCGGCGCGCTTCGGCATTCCAGAGCAATGGATTCGCGCGGTCATGCACCAGGAATCGGATGGCCAGGAGCAGGCGGTCTCGCCGGTCGGGGCGATCGGGCTGATGCAGATCATGCCGGCAACCTACGAGGAGTTGCGGGACGAGAACGGGCTGGGTGACGACCCGTTCAATCCGCACGACAATATTCTGGCAGGTGCCGCCTACATCAAACAAATGTACGACCGCTACGGAGCGCCCGGATTTCTGGCGGCATACAATGCCGGGCCGGGCGAGGTGGACGACTTTCTGGCGGGCGGCGGGCCGCTGCCGGACGAGACGGTGAACTACCTCGCCGCGGTCACGCCGAATCTGGGCGACGCGGTGCCGTTGTCCGGGCCGTTCGCGCAATACGCCTCGGCCGGCGGCGGGGTCGCGCCGAGTGCGCGGAGTTTTGCGACCGGCTGCGACGTGAACGCCGCGTATGATCCGGGCCATCCGTGCGCGGCGGAACCGCCGCCAGCGGAACTGGCAGGGCCGGAGGAGGTTGCGTCCGCCAATCCGTCGGCGGGGGCGTGTGATTCCAATCTTGCGTACGATCCGGACAGCCCGTGCAGCGGGACGGGTGGATCGACCGGCAGCTGTGACGCCGACCGGGCCTTCGATCCGCAAAATCCCTGCGCGCCGGTGGTGCCGCCGGCCGTGGAGAGGGCGGCGGCGGCACCGCCGCTGGCGGAAGCCGAGCCCTCCGCCCCGCCGCTGGGCGCGGTGCCGGATACCGGCTCGGCGCTGTATCAGCCGGCCGTCACGGCCCCGGCCGCGCCGTCCGAAACGGCGTCGGACGTGGCGTCCGCCGTGGTGGTCTCACCGCCGCCGGCAGCGGTGCCCGTCCCGGCCGCTTCGGCGCCGACCGGCGACTGGGGCATCCAGGTCGGGGCGTTTGCCTCGGCGGGGCTGGCCCGCGCGGTCGCCGAAGGCGCGCGCGCGGAGGCGCCGGACGAACTCGGCGGTGCCGCGGTCGCGCTGCCGGCGATGCAGCCGTTCGGCGGCCTGGTGCTGTATCGCGCGCAATTGGTGAACCTGACCGCGTCCGCCGCGATCGACGCGTGCTCGCGGCTCAATCATCGGCAATTGCCGTGCATCGTGCTGCCGGCGAACGGGGCGTGAGGGCGGCGGTTACGCCTCGGCGATCAGGCGGCCGGAGTCTTGGACCCCGAGGGCGTGCAGGGTGCGCAGAGCGGCGTTCAGGCCGCGGTTCAGATGATGCGCGCGCCGGTTCGCGCTGACCGATCGTTTGGCGAAGCGCGAGAGCGACTGGCGCAGCGATTCCGCGAGCCGGGCGGCGTCGTCCAGTTCAGAGCGGCGGAAATGGTCGGCCGCCGCGCGCAGATTGTTCGCACCCAGCCCCTGCATGACGGTGGCGATGTTGCTGAAGGTGGGCGAGGCGTCTTTCAAGGCATTCTCGATGATCGCGGCCGCCTCGGCAATTTCATGGGGCTGGCCGGTCAGCATCAGATCGTCGAGGCTTTGCAGCTTTTGGCTCAGGTCCTCGACCAGCTCGACGCCGTGTTTCAGCATCGCGGTCAGCGGCAGCGGCGCGTCCGGCGGGATCTCGAACCGAGATTGCAAGAGCATCAGGACCCGGTCTTCGCGGCGTTGATCATGGCGCCGGCGAGGTCCTCCGGCGAGACGTTGTAGCTGCCGTTTTGCATCGCCGTGCTGAGACGCGCCACGGCGGCATGGTCGATCCCATCCGAGGACCGCGCGGCGTTGAGCAGGTCGGTCGAAAATGTGGCGTCGCTGCTGACCGTCACCGCCTCGCCGCCAGCGGATGCGGCGACCGTATTGGCCTGCGAAGATGCGGGCGGGACCGCGCTCGCGGACCGGCCCTCCACATTGGTGTCGTTATGCGCCTGGTTGAAACCGCCGATTGAAGTTGTCATGCCGCCATTGCCTCGTTCTTCGCAAGTAACATGTCCTGGTCCAGTTTGGCCAGCGCCATTTCGATGTCGTCCAGCGCTAAAACGTCGTTATCGAGGTTGGCGCGCAGCAACAGCACGCCGATCGCCTCGTAGACGCGCATCAGCGCCGGGCCCAGCGTGGTGCCGGCGCCGGTGTCCAACAGCCCGGCCATCAGGGTCAGCAGCTTGTCGGCGCGGTGCAGCATCTCCGCTTTTTGCGCGATGTCGCCGGCGGCGATCGCGGCCTTCGCCTTGCGGGCGTAGAGTTTGAGGCCGCGCCACCCCGGCCGCAGCCAGCCGAGCGTGGTCTCGCCGTCGAACATGCCCAGACGATATTCCGACATCATGTGCATTGTCATCGCGGATTATCCTTTGCTGGCAGAACCGGAACTGGTCGAGGAGAAGATGCTGAGATAGGCTGCGGTGGTGGAGGCGGCGGTCTGCGCCGCCTCGGTCGCCGAGTATTCGGAAATCAAAATCTGTAGCTGCGCATTGTTGCTTTTCGAAATTGCCGCGGCCGAGCTGTCGAGCGACTTGATGGTGGTGTTGAGCGAGGCGACCTGCGCCGCGATCGAGCCCTTGTTGGAACCGTTGCCGGTGGTGTTGACGGAGCTGCCGGAGCTGGCGGCGCTGCCGAGGGCGCTGGTGGAGACCGTGCTGAGATTATTGTAGATCTTGCTGACCAGCGCGGTAACGCCGGTCGGGTTGGCCGCGTAGGCGGTGGCGAAGGTCGAACTGTTGAACGACACCGCGCCGGTGCTGCTGACGGTCAGGCCGATCGCGTTCGAGGTCAGGCCGCTGGCCGCCGCACCGGTGACCGAAGTCAGCAACTGGTTGGAGATGTCGGAGGCCGTGAAGTTGCCAAGCAGCGGACCGGATTTGGCGCTGGACGCGCTGGCCGAGGAGGACGAGGCCGGGACGAACGCGGTCTCCTTGGCGATCGAGGCGACCGCGGCGTTCAGATTGGTCGCGACGGTCGAGAGCACGTTGGCGATCGCACCCGGTGCCGAGCCGACCGTGAGTTCGGTGCTGCCCGATCCGGCCAGGGAAATCGCGACACCGGTGAGGGCGCTGCTCACGCTATTTGTGCTGGTCGAGATCGGCACGCCGTTGATCTTGAAGGAGGCGTTGCTGGCGGATTGCGCCACCGTCATCGAGCCGGTGCCGGACGGTGCGTAGTCGAATTTCGCCAGCGCGCCGGTGCCGCTGACGGAAAATGCCTGGCTGCTGCCGGTCGCGCTGCCTTGCAGCACCAGCCGGGCGCCGCCGCTGGTCCCAACCACGCTCGCCTGAACGCCGCCCGCGACCTTGTTGATCGCCTGCGCGATGCCGTTCAGCGTCAGGCTGCCGGAGCCGACGGAAACCGATTCGGTCTTGCCGCTTTTCAAGGTAAACGTCAGCGCGCCAGACCCGCCGGCGATCGTGGCGGAGGCGGAGGTCTGCAGCGAAGAATAGATTTCCTGGGTCTTCGCGAGGGCGATCTTGGTCAGATCATAGTTGCCGGTGAGTGCGGTATTGCTGGCGGTCGCGGTCGCGACCGAGGGCGTCGTCGTGGTGGCGGAGCGGACGTTGATCGTCGAGACGTTCTTGATACCGGAGAGCGACCCAGAGAGGGTGGAGATCGCGCCCTGGATCGAACCCCAGGCGGAGATGTCCGCCTTGTCCACCGTCACCTGATCCTGCAGCAGCGTGATCGGCTTTTGCAGGCGCGCTTCGACGGTCGAGATCTGACTGTCGATCTGACTGGAGCCGAGGGTGCTGACGGAACTGCTCATTCGCCGGGGGCCTTGATTAAATCACTGGGTCGGAAAGGCGCCGGCCGGGACTGGAACAATCCCGGCCGGCCGGTTGTGGTTACGGCAGCAGCGAGAGGAACGATTGCTGCAGCGTGGTGGAGCTCTTCAGCGCCGCCACACCCGCCTGCGCCTGAATCTGCGCCTGGGTCAGCTGGTTGCTGACCTGCGGGATGTTGGCGTCCTGTACCACGCCCAGCGCGCTGGTAATGTTCTGGCTGGTCGTGTTCAGGTTGTTGATGTTCGCGGTCAGCCGCTGCTGGGTGGCGCCGAGCGAGCCGCCTTCGTTGCCGAGCGCCTGCAGCGCGAAGCCGACCACGTTGATCGCCGCATTGGCGCCGGCGGTGGTGCTGACGTTGATGTTGGCGAGCGATGACAGGGTCGAGCTGGAGTTCAGGCCGATATCCGCACCATTCGAGAGGTTCAGCGCGGTCGAGGACTGGAACTGCACCTGGCCCTGTGCGAGCAGGCCGGCATTCGTGATCGTGCCGTTGACGGCACCGACCGAGACCGGCGCCGAGCCCGAGGTCGCGAGCTTGCCGGCGGTCACGTTGGTGATCGCGATGTTATCGCCGTTGGCCTGGGTCAGCACCACCTGGCCGGAGCTGTTCAGCGCCGCGCTGACGCCGGTCGTCGCGGTGCCGCCGTTGATCTGCGAGACCAGGCCGGAGACGTTGCTGGCGTCGATGGTCTGGGTGGCGCCGTTCGAGCCGAGCGTGAAGGCGAAGCCGGAATTGCCCGCCGTGGTGCCGTCGCCGGCGGTCGCGGTCAAAGCGAGCGTCGTGGTCGCCTGGGCCGAAATGCCGGTGCTGCCGGAGGTCGCGTTGACAGCCGCGGCGATCGACTTCGCGGATTCGGTCGCGGTGACGGTGGCGCTGCTGGTCTGGCCGGCGTTGCTGGTCCAGCCGACGGTGCCGCCGGTGAAGGCGCCGGCGCCGGCGGTGGCGCCGACGGTGACGGCCGCACTCGCCGAGCTCGCGTTCACCGTGGATTTGTAGACGCCGGTGGTGCCGAAGTTCACGGAGGAGGCGTTCAGCCCGATGTCGCTGGCGCTGGTGCCGCCGATCGACAGGCTGATCGTCTGCCCTTCATTGGCGCCGACCTGGAACTGCACGTTGCTGAACGTACCGTCCAACAGATTGATGTTGTTGAACTGGGTCTGGCTGGCGATGGTGGAGACCTGGGCGGTCAACTGGCCGACCACGCTCTGCAGCGACTGCGATTCCTGCGTGGTCTGCGTGCCGTTCGCCGCCTGCACGGCGATCGAGTTCAGCTGCTGCACGACGCTGACCTGCTGCTCGATCGCGCCCTGCGCGGTCTGCAGCAGGGAGACGCCCTGGTTGGCGTTTGAGATCGCCTGGGTCAGGCCATTCAACTGCGAGGTGAAGCCCTGCGCGGTGATGTAGCCGGCCGGGTTGTCGGCGGGGGAGTTGATCGACAGGCCGCTCGAGAGCTGCTGTTCGAGGCTGTTGTTGGTGTTCGAGGATTGCGAGATCGAGTTGAGCGCTTCGAGGGCGCCCTGGTTGGTCAAGATGGAACCGACGGCCGACATGCTAGATACTCCTTGGGGTTGTGATTGCCGTACCCCTCAATTCGGAACTGCCGCCGGAAGTTTTCCGGAACATGACCGACGCATTCATCACGTAACCTTGCGCGGCGCTCATGGCTGCAACCGCACGACCAGCCCGGCATTGGTGACCAGGGCGGTGAAGCGCTTGCCGCTCGACGGGTTGGTCAGCAGAATGTTGTCGCCGATGCGGCCGGTCTGGTCGGCGATTGCGTTGATCGACACGTCCACGCCGCCGGCCTGGACGGCGACGGTAACGGTCTGGCCGGCCTGCACCGCGACCGGCGTGTCGATGTCATTGTTATTGATGATGGTGCCGGCCGGCAGGTTCATCACTGCCGTGGTGCCGGCGAGAGCGGCGGGATCGTAGAAAATCTGCCGGCCGGCGAACAGGGATTCCGGCTCGGACCGCAGGGTCAGGTCGTCTTCGGTGACGGTCTGGCCGGCGGCGATCGGCCGGGCCGCGACCACGACCGGGGTGGAGGCCATGACCGTCACGGTGACGTACAGGGTCCAGGCGGGTGCCGCGCAATGCACCGCGGCCTGTTCGTAGGGCGCGGTGCCGGTGATGCTCGCTGCGAGCGGGTCCGAGCAGCCTTGCATGAACTGGGCGCCCTGGATCGGGCCCAGCGTGACCTGCGTGCCGGCCGGGGCGGCGATGGCGGCGCGGATCGCCGCCGCAACCGCCGCCGGGTCCTGCCGGGTGCTGCCGGGCGGGGTGGCGTTCGCCGGCGCCGTGCCGAGCGCAAGAAGGACCGCAAGGCCCGCCGCGCGGTTCATTCCGCGGCGCTCTGGATCGAAAGATCGAGCATCGGTTCCGCCCAGGGCGGCGGGGCGGCTTCGACGCTGGGCAGAGCGAGGCAAGCGGCCCGGGAGCGGCGGCCGTGCTCGAGCGTCCCGGCGAAGTCGGCCAGCGCGTGCAGCAGGGCGGCGCGCCAGGGGCCGGGCTGGTTCGGCAGCCGGACCGGCCCAAGAGCGCGATCGGATGAGGTTATCGCAACGGCGCCAACCTCATCGCACTCTAGCCTTTCGATGAGAGGCTGATTCACGGTCTCGGTTGCCGTACTGGCGCGCTGCAACCTCGAGCAAACAGGCTCTAGTTCGGGTGGCAGGTCCAACCGCGAATCAATCAGGAGGTGGCAGCCGGCGGCGGCGGCCAGCAGCGCCTTGTAGCAGTCGAGGTCGTCGCGCGTGGTCGGCCGCACCAGGATGTGCGGGGCCAGCGCCGCCAGCTCGCGCGCCCAGCCCTGTTCGTCCTCCGGCGCGCGGATCCGCGCGATGTCCCCGGCATAGGTGACGCCCGGGCGCTCCACCACGATCCAGGCGGCGACCGCGCGGGTTTCGTTGATCAGGTCGGGCAGCCAAGGCGGGGCCGCGCCTTCGTCGATCCAGAGGATTCGCGGCTTGGTGTTCAGGCCGCTGGCGGGCGTCAGGTCGGTCCAGACCGGACGCGACAGGGCCGGGCGCCAGAGGGTGACGGGCAGGCCGGGGGCCAGGCTTTGGAACCTAGCGACAACCGAAGGCGAGGTGGCGACCAGGCGTCGCGCCGCCAGGATCGCGGGGATCGCCGCCGCCGGCGGGGCGGCGGTGAAGACGGCGATATAGGGGGAAGCGGCGGGGGTGTCCGGGTCGATCCGCACCCAGGCGTGAGCGGCCCGGCGGCCGATCTCGACCGCCCGCAGAGGCTCCGGCGCCCAACTCGCCTCCAAGCGGCCGGTGCCGCGCAGTGCCCGCGCCGCGTTCAGCAGGGCGAGGCCGGCATCGGCGGGGCCAGACAGCAGCACGTCATCGTAACTTGCGGCGGGAATGAGGCCCAACCGCGGCTCCGCCGCGACCAGGCCCAAGCGCGGCTCCGCCGCGATCAGGCCAAAACGCGGCTCCATAGCCAGCGTGTCGCCGTGCAGGGCCAGGGCGGGGTGGTGGTAGGGGTCTTCCCAACCGAGCGAGCGCGCCGCCGCCGTGCCGTCGCGGAAGCGGCATTCCGGGTCCGGCTGGATGGTCTCCGGCGGGACGATGAAGGAGACGTCCGGCGTCCAGACGAGGCGGGCGCCGGTCGCGCGGATTTGCGCGCAGAGATCGATCCACAGCGCGTCCCCGGCGAGGTCCGGGATGACGCAGGCGGCGAGGGCGGCGTGGCGCGCCAGCAGGATCGGCGGGGCCACCGCACTCGCCTCCTGGTCAACGGCCAGCCAGCCGCCGGGGCCGGGATCGTCCGCGAAATGCCCGGCGCCGAGCCTGGTGTCGGCGCCGCGGATGATGGCACCCTGGACCACGAAGCGCTTCTGGTCCTTCGGCAGCGGGATCAGGGCGCGGCCGGCGGCGAGTGCCACTGCGGGATCGGCGAACCGGGCGCGCAGCGCCTCCGCCCAGTCGGGCGTGGCCGGGATGGCGGCGGCGTCCAGGATCAGGACGTGCTCGGCGGTGATGCGCGACAGCGCCGCGCGCAGCGCCGCCGCGACGGTCAGGCCGGGTGCGGGGGCCACCGCCGCGACCTTTTCGGCCAGGGTCTCGGCCATGTCGGCGACCTTGGCGAGGTAGGACTCCGTTGCCGGCAACAGGCCGGCGCCGACCATGATGATCGGGCCGCAGGCCATCTCGCCGCCCAGCAGGATATTCATCCAGCGGTCGAGTGCCTCCACGTCGGCGTGACTGCACAGCAGGATGACGGCGGTGCCGGGGTCGGGGATGGCGCGGACATGGCGGAACAGGCCGAGATATTGGCGGGGTTCGACAGCGCCCCCGATGCCGGCGCGGCGCAGGTGGGCGGCGACGGCCGCTTGCGCGCGCGGGCCGAACGCGGTCGCTGGAATGTTGTCCCGGCGGCTCAGGGCGGCGCGGGAGAACAACGGCTCCGGCAGCCGGACCACGCAAGCGGGCGAGTCCGCGAGGCGCAGCTGGAATTCGTATTCCTCTGCGCCGGCATAGCCGGCGTCGAACCCGCCGCGCCGGCGGATCGTCTCGGCGCGGTACCACACCCAGTCGCCGAGATAGGCGGATTGGCGCAGCCGGGTGACGTCCCAGGCCGGCTTGTGGCGGATCCAGCCGCCCTGATCGCTCGGCACGATTTCGTCACAATAGATCAGATCGGCGGCGTGTTCGGCGGCCGTCAGGGCGAAGCGCAGGCAGGCATCCGGGGCCACCGTGTCGCCGGCGTTCAGGATGGCGACGTAGTCGGCGGCGATCTCGCCGTTCAGTCGGGCGCAGAGTGCCGCGGTGATCGCGCCGGCGGCCCCTGGCGTCATCACCGCGGCGATGCCGGGGATCTCCACGGGGTCGACGGATAGGATGCTGATCTCGGCGGCGGGATGCCATTGCTGGCGGAGCGAATTCAGGGTGTCGTTCACCGCGTGGGCGCGGGCCGGCGGGGCCACGACGATCACGCTGACGGTCGGCAGCGGGCCGGCGGCATCCCGCCGGGCGAGCAGGCGGCGTTTGGCGCCGTCATCGAGGCGCTCGGCCGGCCGCAGCCCCTGGGCCTCGGTCGGGCCGGCGGCAACCGCCGGCGGGGCGGCGATCAGGCCGGGCAGAATCTGGCCCCGGCTTTCGCCCAGCTCGCCGATCAGGCCGGTGAACTCCGCGGTGTCCGCGGCGAAGCGGTCCCACAAGGCCGGGGTGAAGTCGCGGGCGTTGATGGCATCCCAGACATCGGCTGTCAGCCGCCGCAGGGCGACCGCGAGGTCGGTCTGCGGCAGCGGGCTGGCGCGGTTGAGCTGGCCGGAGAGAAACCCGGCGGCGGCGGCGACACCGTCCGGCACCCGGCCGAGCAGAGGGATGCCGAGGTCCTGCTCGATCCGGCGGAGCTGCGCCGCCGGCGATGCCAGCAGCGCCTCGTATGTCAGCCAGGCGCGCGGCAGGTGGCGGGCGTTGCGCTCCGCCGCCAGCATGTAGGTCAGCCACAGCAGCACCGCATGGGCGCGCGACAGGCCGTTTTTGCGCTGCTGGCTGGCGGCGACGGTCCACGGGTCGCGGCAGATATGGATGATCCGCGGGTTTGCCCCGGCCTGCGTGACCGCGCGCTCGTACAGCGGCAGCAGGCGGCACAAATGCGGGTGTTTCAGGCCCCACAGCGGTGCCTCGGCGAATCGCCGGCGCAGGATTTCCTCGAGCCGGCTCCGGTATCCGGCGACGTCGGCGCGGTCCCACCAGCGGTCGGGCAGGCCGCGCACATCGGTCCAGGCGACGCCGAGCCGCGCGAACAGATCGACGTCGAACTCGATCAGCTCCGGGATTTCATAGAAGCCGAGCGGGTTGTGCTCGTTCGGCTCGGCGTCGTTGTGCAGGCTGACGCCGAGCCGGTGCAGCGCGCCGGACAAGGCGGAGGTGCCGCTGCGGTAGTAGCCGACGATCAGGATCGCGTCCGACACGTCGCGCACCTAAAGATAATTAAAGAGGCTGAGGTTCTGCACGCTGCCGAACGCCTTCATCGCGGCCTGGACCGAAGTGAGCGTCTGGTCGAGCGTGGCGAGGGCGGTCGGCATATTGGTGCCGACCGCGCTTTGCACGCTGGATTCGATGGCGGTCTGCCGGGTGGTGTTCGCGGTGCCGGCGGCGGAGACCGCTTGCAAGGTCACGCCGGTCTGCGCCTGCGCGGTCAGGACCGATTGCTGGTACTGCGAAAGCGCCGAGAGGTCGTTGTTCAATTGTTGGCGGGTTTGCGCCTGTTCCGCCGGCGTGGTGCCGGCGCCGGCGAGGGTCGTCGCGACGCTTTGCAGCAGGGTGAAGGCGGATTGCGGCCGGCTCGGGCTCAGCGTGAATTTGTCTCCGGCGGCCGGCGTGCCGGTGAGCTGGTAGGACGTGCCGGCGAGCTGTAGCGTCGCCCCGGCGGTGACGGCGCCGGTCTGCAGCGTCCTCCCGGATTGCCGGGCCGTATAGGTCAGCCCGTTCGCGCCATTCGCGAAGCTCAGGGTGATTGGTGCGCTGCCGGTCTGGAAGGCGGATGCGGCCGCCGGATTTTCCACACCTTGCGACAGCAGCACCGCCGTCCCGGTGTTGTTCGTGTTGGCGGTCACGGTGGCGGTGCCGTCGCCGCTCAGCGCATCGACGAATGCCTCGCCATTGGCGCCGGTGGCCGCCGTGCTGTCCGGCGTGATCGCCGCCTGCGCGGAGCCGGCATCGCCGAGATAGACGATCGAGCCGTTCGCGCTGGCCTGGAAGGGGGCAACGTTGCCGCGCGAGCCGCCGAACAGATAGGTCCCGTTCGCCCCCGTGGTGTTGCCGAGGCTGACCAGGAGCTGGCCGGCGGAGGTGATCTGCGGCGCCAGCGATTGCTGGTTGGCGGCACTGGTGGTGCCGTTCAGCGCCTGCTCAATCACCGACTGGACGTTGTCGTACAGCGTCGAGACCGATTGATAGACGTCGCTGACGCTGCCGAGCTGGCTCTGGATCGTCGCCTGATTGGTCTGTTCGGCGGTCAGCGCGCTGATTTGGTCGTTGCCGATGGTCGCGGTCTCATAGGCCGCCGGCCCCTGGTCCGGCGTCTGCACGGTGACGCCGCTGGCAACCTCCTCCTGCAGCGTGTTGATCTGTGCTTCCTGCTGGGTGATGTCGGCGGCGAAGTTGGTGAAGAAGGCGAGGTCCATGGCGGGTCTCTCAGTGTTGCCGCGCGGCGTGAATGGCGGTGCATCGGCCTGTTATTCGGATCGGGCGCCGGTTGTTTGCCGGGGCGGCCCCGGGAGCCTGGGCGGCGGTCATTTGGTCGGGCCGGAATGGTGCGGGCGCCAGGGCTGGGCGCGCTCCAGGCGGGTCTCGGCGGCGCGTTCCGCGGCGGCCGCCGCCTTGCGCTGCGCCTCGTCCAGATTGCGGCGGCGCTCCTGGGTCTGGGCAAGGCGCTCCAGCGCCTGCTCCAGCGCCGCCTTCGCCTGCCGCTCCGCCGTATCGACCTGGGTTTCCGCGGTTTCCGAGGCGGAGACGAATTGGGTCGCCCGCCGCGCTTCGCTGGCGCGCACCACGCCGCCGTTGCGCCAGGTCTCCGCGAGCCGGGCGCGATAGGCCGCCAGCACGCCGCGCTGATAGTCGATCTGGCGCAGCGTTTCGTTGTGCCGGCGAATCGTCTCCAGCAGCTCCGTTTCGGTCCGTGCGGCGATCAGGTCGAGCCGCTCCAGCGTACGGGTCTTCATGGGACCGGCTCCGCCAACGCGTTCATCAGCAGGCTGAAGGCGGCACTCAGTGTCACCCGGTCATGGACGTCCTGCCGCACCACCGCCTCCATCACCGCGGCGCGGCGGATCGCCTCGTCCAGCAGCGGGTCGCGCCCGGCGGCGTAGGCGCCGAGGTCGATGATGTCCTGCTTCTCCGCGCGCCGCACCCAGAGCGCGCGGAACCGCGCCGCGAGCCGCTGATGCGCCGGCCCGACCAGGCCCGGCATCGGCCGCGACAGGGATGCCGCGATGTCGATCGGCGGATACAACGCCGCCTCGGCGAGGGCGCGGGACAACACGATGTGGCCGTCCAGCACCGAGCGCGCGGTGTCCGCGACCGGGTCGCCGACATGGTCGTCGCCCTCCACCAGCACCGTGTAGATCGCGGTGATTGAGCCGCGGCCGGGCGCGCCATTGCCAGCGCGCTCGACATAGGCGGCCAATGCGCCGAACACCGAGGGCGGATAGCCCTTGGTCGCCGGCGGTTCGCCGACCGCAAGGCCGATTTCCCGCAGCGCCATCGCGAGCCGGGTGAGCGAGTCGACGACCAGCAGCACGTGGCGGCCCTGGTCGCGAAAATATTCGGCGATCGCGGCGGCCCGGTAGGCGCCGTGGACGCGGCCGAGTGCCGTGTCGTCAGCCGGCGAGGCGACCACAACGCCGCGCGGCCGCGCCGTGCCCAGATGATCCTCGATAAATTCGCGGATTTCCCGGCCGCGCTCGCCGATCATGCCGACCACCACGACATCGGCGGCGGCGTAGCGGGCCATCATGCCGAGCAGCGTGGTTTTGCCGACGCCGCTGCCGGCGAACAGGCCGATCCGCATGCCGCGCCCCATCGTCGCCAGCGCATTGATCGCGGACACGCCGACGTCGAACGGCGTATCGATGCGGGCGCGCCGCATCGGGTTGATCGGCACGCCGAGCAGCGGCCAGGGGTCGGTGACGTCCGGCGGCGCCATGCCGTCCAGCGGCTCGCCGCGGCCGTCGATCACGCGGCCGAGCAGCGCGCTGCCCATCAGCGGCGCCGGGGCGCGGCTCTGCACGTGGACCCGCGAGCCGCGGACGATGCCGCGATTGCCCTGCTCGGCCATGATCAGGAGCGCGCCGGCCTCGAACCCGACCACCTCGGCGGCGAGGGCCTGCTTGTCTTCCGTTTCGATCATGCAGCGCGAGCCGATCGGCGCGCGGATGCCGCTCGCGTGCAGGACGTCGCCGCTGGCGCGCATGATCCGGCCGTAGCGGCGCACCGGATCCTGCGCCAGCGCCTGGGCCAGGCGCTTATCCGCGAGTCTGCGTACGGCCGCCATGTCGATCATGGCGCGGCGCCCGGTGCTGCCTCGCGGTCGAACGCGTCGTCCAGGCCGAGGGCGTTTCGCATCGTCGCGACCCGCGCTTCGATCGAGGCATCCCACACGATCCGGTCGATCGGGTCGCCGTCGGGCGCGATGATTTCGACCATCGCGCCGCCGCGGGTGACGGCAACGTCGGACAACAGATGCGCGTTGTCGATTTTCGTCAGCGGGTCGATCAGGGCGTGGTCGGCCGGGTGCAGCCGGACGATAACGGTCTGCCGGGGACCGCGCTCGGCGGCGGCCTCCTCGATCAGCTTTGCCACCATCGTCTTCAGCCCGTTGGCGTTCAGCGTCACCTCGACGCCGATGATGTGCTGCGCCAGGACGAAGGACAGTTCGGTGACCAATTCGGCGAGGTCGTGCTCCTTGCGGGCGAGCGGGGCGGCGAGCTGCGTCCAGGCGTCCCGCAGGGCGGCGATCCCGGTCCGTAGCCGTACCGAATCCGCTTCGGCGGCGGCCCGCGCGGCAGCCTCGCCGTGGGCGCGGCCATCCGCCTCCGCCGCCGCGCGCAGGCGGTTGATCTCCGCCTGCACCAGCCCAGCGATGTCGATTTCGGGCGCGGCGTCGCCGGCGTCGGCTTGCCTTGACGCTGCGCCGGCCGCGCGGGCCTTGCCGACCACGACGAAACTCATTTCTCCGCCTCGTCCGGGCGTGCCGCGGTTTGCGCGATCAGTGACGCCACGAGTTTGGTGACCGGTCCGGCGAGCGCGATCGCGGCCGAGGCCAGCAGGCCGACGGTCAGCGCGGTCAGCGCCCAGACGGCCACGCTGGCGGCATCGAAGCCTTGCGGCTCGTTCGCCGCCGCCCAGGCCAGCATCGCCGCCGCGACCACCAGCTTCGGCGCGAACAGCGCCTTGTTTTTTTTGCCCTCGGCCGCCGGGCCGGCCGCCGATTTACGGGCCATTGGCGTCAGGCGCGTGGATGACGACGACGACGCGGCGGTTTTCCGCGCGCCCGGCCGCCGTCGCGTTGCTGGCGATCGGCGCGTATTGCCCGAAGCCCTGAGCGGAAAGCTGCTGGCCGGCGATGCCGTGGTCGGTGAACAACTGCACGACGCTGATCGCGCGCTCGGTCGAGAGCGACCAGTTCGACGGAAACTGCGCGGTGGCGATCGGCTGGTTGTCCGCGTAGCCCTGCACGACGATGGCGAAGGCGCCGGGAAGCGCCTGCAGGCTGGCGGCCACGCTGACCAGCAGGGCGTAGGCGGCCGGCAGCAGCTTCGCCTGGCCGGTCGGGAACAGCACGGCGTCGTTCAACGTTATGGTCAGGGTCAGCGCCTGGGTCTGGATCGCCACCTCGTTCTTGCTGATCAGCGGCTGCAGCAATTGCGAGAGTGCTGCGCGCGCCATCTGCAAAGCGAGAATCTCCGCTTCCACGCGGCGCGAGATCGCGTTGGACAGCCGCGGCCGGGGCGGCGCGGGCGACTCTGGCGGGGCCGGGGGTGTTACCGTCTGCGCCGGGTGGGAGACCGGGCGCGGGACCGGCGAGGGCTCGTGCTGCATGATCCCGCGCGCCGCGGAGGACGCCTGGATGACGGTCGGCGGCGAGCCGTTGAAGGCTTTCAGCAGGCTCTGCGCCTCTTCCTCGAGCTTGAACTTGTTGCGGGTCGAGGAGGCGTAGAGCACGACGAAAAACGCCAGCAGCAGCGTTAGCAGATCGGCGTAGCTGATCACCCAGCGTTCGTGGTTCGGCTTCTTCTTCTCGCGCGGGACCGGGAGCTGCATGGTCAGGCCGCCTGCCCGGCAAGATCGCCGGCCGGTTCAAGGTCCTCGGGGGCGGCCTTCACCGGCTTCTTCTTGTCGGCGACGAAGCTCTGCAGGTTCTGCCGGATCAGGATGCCGGGCTTGCCGGCGGCCAGCAGCAGGAAGCCCTGGATCATGATGTGGCGCTCCCGCTCGCGGGATTCCGCGAAGGCGGCGAGCCGGGTGCCGAGCGGCAGGAAGATCAAGTTGGCGCCGCCCACACCATAGATGGTGGCGACGAAGGCGGTCGCGATGCCGGCACCCAGCTCTTCCGGATGGTCGAGCCGCATCATCACGTGGATCAGGCCGAGCACGGCGCCCATCACGCCGATGGTCGGCGAATAGCCGCCGGCGGCCTCCCACACCTCGCCGGCGATCCGCTCGTCGCGACTGTTGTTCTCGGCAAGGGTGGCGAGGATCGGATGCAGATCGCCGATCGCGGTGTTGTCGATGATCATCTGCAGACCCTTCCGCTCGAACGGGTCGGTCACGTCCTTCAGCGGTCCTTCCAGAGCCAACGTCCCTTGGCTGCGCGACAAATTGGACCATTCGGCGATCCGGTCGATGAAGGCGAGGATGTCGGTCTTCGGCGGCTTCACCAGCCAGGTGACGCGGGCGAGGCCGGTGAGCACGTGGCCGCCGAACTGCGTGAGCAGCGCCGTGAAGGTGCCGCCGAACACGATGATGAAGGCGGTGACGCTGAACAGGGCGGAGATCGGATCGCCGTCGGCGAGGCTCGCCACCACGATCACCGCGAGCCCCAGGAAGATCCCCAACAAGCCAGACATCAGACGGTTTCTCCCTTGAATTGCGGGTTGAGACGAAGCGCCAGAAGCTCCAGCGCGCGCTTGCGGATGCGCGAGGCGTAGCCCTCGCTGATCGCCAGGATGGCGGCGATTTCCCGGTTGTTCATTTCATTATAATAATGTAACGATAAAACCCGGAACTCGAGCTGCGGCAGCTCCTTCAGCGCCGCCACGATCACAGTGCGGTTGTCGGCGCGCATAAGCTGCGCCAGCGGATCTTCCGGCGAGGTGCCGGCGCTGTAGGCGGCGCTGTCCACCGTTTCGGCGTCGAACACGGCCTCGCCGCGGCGCAGTGCGCCCTCGCGGCGCAGGCCGTCGATCATCGCGCCGCGGATGCGCCGCGCCGCGAACGCCTGGAAGTCGACGCCGAGCGAGCGGTCGTAGCGCTTGGTCGCCTCCAACATGCCGATCGCGCCCCATTGCAGGAGCTCGTCGAGGTCGGCCCAGGGCATCCGCGCTTGCAGGGACAGCGCGGTGCGCTTGATCCAGGCGCCGTAGAGTTTGTGGGCGTTCTGGTCGCGCGCGACGGGCACGGGCGGTTGCGGATCGTCAAGCATCGGCAAGACCCGGTTCGGCGGTCTGCACGACCTGCAACTGCGTCGTGTCGGGAATTTCGTCGAGGCCGAGCACCGGCAGAATCCCGCCGATCGTCCGCGCGACGACACGGCGCAGCCCGCCCTGCACGACCAGCACCGGCTTCTGGCCGCGGCCGCGCATCGCCCGCGCCGCGGCCTCCGCCGCGCGGCGGAGATGTCCGGCGGTCTCCGCCTCGATCTCCTGGCCGATGCCGCTGTCCCGCATGTTGCGAAGCGATTTCGCGATCAGCTCTTCGAGACGCTGCTGCAGGACCGCGACGCGCAAGGTGGGCTCGGTGCCGGCGAACTGGGTGACGATGAAGCGGCCGAGCCGCAGCCGCACGGCGGCGAGCAGGCGCTCGAAATCTTTCACGCCGGCATCGGCGGTTTCCACCAGCGCCTCGGCGATGCGCTCGAAGTCGCGGATCGGCACCTCCTCGGCGAGCAGCGCCTGCAGCACCTGGCGGATCAGGCCCATCGGCAGATTGGTGCGCAGATCCTCGGCGAGCCGGGGGGTGGTTTCGGCGAGCCGTGTCATCAACCCTTCGACCTGCGGGCGGCCGAGCAATTCCGCGCCGTGCCGCTTCAGGATTTCCGCGAAATGCGTCGCCATCGCACTCGGCGCGTCGACCACGGTATAGCCGAGCTCCTCGGCCTGCGGGATCGCGGTCTGCGGAATCCAGACCGCCGGCTGCGCGAAGGCAGGGTCGCGGACGGCGCGGCCCATTGTCAGCTTTTCGGTGACCATCGGCCCCTCGATCGCGAGCCACTGGCCGGGCCAAGCCTCGCCGCCGCCGATCGAGGCGCCGCGCAGGGTGAAGCGGTAGCCATGCGCCGGCAGGTCGCTGGAATCGCGGATGTGGACGGCGGGGACCAGGAATCCCATGGCGCGGCCGTACCGCTGCCGCACCGCGGTCAGCCGGTTCAACAGCCGGCCCTCGCCGGTGCCGACCAGCGGGGTGAGGGCGAAGCCGATATTCATACCCAGCGGGTCGACGCCGGTGACATCGATGAGGGAGTCGGTCTTCACCTCCGGCGCGCCGGCG
>Ga0116230_10000965_pt1 | contig 26300 bp, 21 predicted proteins | sample S1TSphfallax_3_FD_88678 | JGI IMG/M metagenome (GOLD analysis project Ga0116230, IMG submission 88678) | Host-associated microbial communities from peat moss isolated from Minnesota, USA - S1T2_Fd - Sphagnum fallax MG | ecosystem: Host-associated > Plants > Peat moss > Unclassified | place... | reverse complement strand
GTGGAAGGCGTGGTACTGCACACCAGCCTTTCGCTACGAACGCCCCCAGGCGGGTCGTTACCGCCAGCACCACCAGCTGGGCGTCGAAGCCCTCGGATCGGCCGATCCCGACATTGACGTCGAAGTCATTGCTCTCCTCGACAGCTTTTTGCGATCGGCTGGCCTGCGCCAGATCGAACTCCGGCTCAACTCGATGGGCGACGCTGCGTGCATGCCGCAGTACAAAGTGGCGCTCTCGAGCTACCTCGGCCTTCACGCAGATCAGTTGTGCGATGAACACTCCAAGGTGTGGTCGCTCAATCCTTTGCGGGTACTCGACTGCAAGAAGTCGGAGTGCGTCGAGGTGCGCGCGGGTGCACCGAGGTTGTCTGAGGCACTGTGCGAACCGTGTGCCGATCACTTTTCGCGCGTCTGCTCGGGACTCGACGCGCTGGGGATTGCCTGGCGTCGGGACGAGGCGCTCGTGCGGGGCTTCGACTACTACACGCGTACGACATTTGAGTTCGCATCGCTCGCACTCGACGCTGCGCAGAACGCCGTCGGCGGCGGCGGGCGCTACGACGGGCTGGCTGAGGTGCTGGGTGGCGAGCCCACGCCCGGTGTTGGCTTTGGCTCAGGGATCGAGCGTCTTCTTCTTGCGGCCGAGGCCGAGGGATCAACGGTGCTTGACCCGGAACCACTGCAGGTGTTCGTCGTCGACATCGTCGGCGGCGACACGGCTCGAGATCTCACTCATGAGCTTCGAGCGGCGGGGATCTCGGCCGACCGGGCGTTTGACGGCCGTTCGCTCAAGTCGCAACTGAAGCAGGCGGACAGGTCTGGTGCCCTCCTGGCCTGCATCGTCGGGCGGGATGAGGTCGAGGCTCGCGAGGTGACCTTGCGTTGGCTCCGTCGTGCCGACGTCGACCCGGAGCAGCATTCCGGTGCTGACGAGGAGAAGCGCGCCACGGCACCAGTCCAGCAACGGGTGGCCCAGCAACGAGTGGCGCGCAGTGAAGTAGCTGACACACTGAAGACATGGCTGACAAGGGACATGCGATGAGCAGGGACATGCGATGAGCAGGGACATGCGATGAGCGAGAACCACGTGCCGCAAGCCGTCGGGCTGCGGAGCCATTACTGCGGGTCGCTTCGCGCCGACGACGTCGGTGCCGAGGTCCGCGTCTGCGGGTGGGTGGCCCGCCGGCGTGAGCATGGCGAGCATTTGGCGTTTGTCGATGTGCGGGACCACACCGGTGTCATCCAGTGCGTCGTCGACGGAGCACACGCGCTGCGCTCTGAGTATGTCGTCCAGGTGACCGGCACGGTGCGCCACCGGCCCGAGGGCACGATCAACGCCGGCCTTGCTACGGGCGAGGTGGAGCTGCAGGACTGCACCGTCGAGGTCCTGAACAGTGCCGAGCCTCCACCATTCGTGCTCGACGGTCGCAACGAGGTCGACGAGTCCGTTCGTCTGCGATTTCGCTACCTCGACTTACGAACCGACCGGATGCAACACAACCTGCGCCTTCGAGCAACTGTGAACTCGGCGATCCGGCGCGCTATGGAACGCCAAGGCTTTCTCGAGATCGAGACTCCCTTGCTGTGGACTCCCACGCCTGAAGGGGCGCGTGAGTTCGCCGTGCCGTCTCGTCACCAGCGGGGTTCGTTCTACGTGCTGCCGCAGAGCCCTCAGATTGCCAAGCAGCTCTCCATGGTTGGCGGTATGGACCGCTATTACCAGATCGCCCGCTGCATGCGCGACGAGGACTTGCGAGCGGACCGGCAGTTCGAGTTCACCCAGCTCGACCTCGAGGCGTCGTTTGTGACTGAGCGTGACGTCCGAGCTTTTGTGACCGAAGCGATCGCCGAAGCGACCGAGGCCGTCACCGGGGAGCGTCCGGTCGACGTGCCGGAGATGACGTGGGCGGAGGCGATCGGGCGGTTTGGCTCAGACAAGCCCGACTTGCGATTTGGCATGGAGCTGGTCGACCTTGGCCCCGCAGTCGCCGCCACGGAGTTCAACGCCTTCAAGGCCCCTTCGGTGCGGGCAATTGTCCTGCCGAAGGGGAGCGAGCTCGGCCGTTCACGTGTCGACGCGCTCGTCGAGCGGGCAAAGGAGCTCGGGGCGAAGGGCCTCGTCTGGATGCGAGTGGTGACTGGGGACCAAGACAGCGATCAGGGGCTCGACCTCGAGTCGCCGGTGGCAAAGTTCCTCAGCGCTGCGGAGCGATCAGCGATCATCCATGCGACACAAGCGACCCTCGGCGACCTCGTCCTTGTGGTCGCAGGAGAGTACCGCCTCGTCTGCGACGTGCTTGGCCAGCTCCGCCTCGACCTCGGGCGGCCGCCGGTCAACGAGGGGCCGCGTCGCTTCTTGTGGGTGATCGACTTCCCGCTCTTTGACGGGACCGACGACGACGGCAATCCCGTGGCTGCTCACCACCCGTTCACGATGCCGCACCCCGACGACCTCGAGATGTTCGAGACCGAGCCGCTCAACGTGCGAGCCCAGTCGTACGACCTCGTCCTCAATGGGTGGGAGCTGGGCTCGGGAAGCATGCGTATCTACCGGTCGGACGTGCAGCGCAAGGTGTTCACTTCGCTCGGCATCAGTGACGAGGATGCCGAGGCTCGCTTTGGCTTCCTGCTCGGCGCGTTTCGCTATGGTGCGCCACCCCACGGTGGCTTTGCCTTCGGCATCGACCGGCTTTCGGCCCTGCTTGCCGGCGAGGAGAACATCCGAGAAGTGATCGCTTTTCCGAAGACCCAGTCCGGCACAGACCTCATGACCGGTGCGCCGCTTCCCATCGCCGAGCGCCAGCTTCGCGACCTCGGGATTCGCGTCGTCGAGAAGTAGTGAAGCCGGGCCCCGATCTGTTCTCGGCGGCAGCCGAGCGGGAACTGTCTCGCCGTGCGCCCTTAGCGGCGCGCATGCGACCCCGCAGCCTGGACGACGTCGCAGGACAGCACCATCTGCTCGATCCTGGTGCTGCGCTGAGGGTGTTGCTCGAATCGGACCGGCTCTCCTCGGCGATTTTCTTCGGACCTCCAGGCACAGGAAAGACGACCGTGGCCGGGATGGCTGCGGCACTGACGAAGAAGGCGTTTGTCCAGCTGTCCGCGGTGAGTGCGGGAGTGAAAGATGTGCGTGAGGTTCTCGAGGCCGCTCGTGAGCGCCTCGGGTTCGAGGGACGGGGGACAATCTTGTTCCTCGACGAGATCCATCGCTTCAGTCGTTCCCAACAAGACGCACTCCTGCCTGGTGTCGAGGACGGCACGATCGTGCTCATCGGCGCGACGACAGAGAATCCGTTCTTCTCGCTCAACGCTCCGCTGCTCTCTCGATCGACGCTGTGGCGATTCGAGCAGCTCAGCCAGGCCGATCTCGTCGAGGTGGCAGCGCGCGCCCTCGAGCTCGAAGACTCGACGATGCTGCCCGATGCGTTGTCGGCCTGCGTTGATCTTGCGGAGGGCGATGCGCGTGCTGTGCTCACAACCCTCGAGGTAGCAATAGCACTCGCCCGCGCAGCATCGCACGAGGTCCCAGCAGTCGTCACCCTCGCGCATGTCGAGGCTGCGCGCACGACGAGAGCGTTGCGTCATGGTCGTGACGAGCACTACGACATCACGAGCGCCTTCATCAAGTCGATCCGAGGCTCTGATCCTGACGCCGGTGTGTACTGGCTCGCACGCCTGCTCGCCGCGGGTGAGGACCCGCGCTTCGTGGCTCGTCGGCTCGTCATCTTGGCGAGCGAGGACATTGCCATGGCCGATCCCTTGGCTCTCCTGGTGGCCGAAGCTGCCGCCGCAGCACTGGATCGCGTCGGGCTCCCCGAGGCAGCGCTCAACCTTGCGCAGGCGGTCGTTCATCTTGCGACGTCGCCCAAGTCGAACAGGGCGGCGAATGCACTGTGGCGAGCCCAGGCCGATGTCGCAACGCGTCCTGCGGGAGCGGTTCCGCCCCACCTGCGAGACGCGCACTACGCCGGAGCCGCACCACTGGGTCACGGGGTCGGCTACGAGTATCCTCACGATGACCCACGAGGATGGGTTGACGTCGAGTACCTCCCATCCGAGCTTGCCGGTATGCGCTACTACGAGCCCTCGCATCACGGTGCCGAGCGCGAGGTGGGTGAGCGACTCGCTTCGCTGCGCAGCTCCCGGCAACACGAGACCGGACCACACGAGACCCGGCAACACGAGACCCGGCAACACGAGACCGGACAACACGAGAATGGAGCAGGCTCATGACGATGGACGCTGACGGGCTGCGCTCGGCGTTCACGCGCTTCTTCGTCGATCGCGGCCACACACCGTTGCCGGCGGCGGGCCTCATTCCGCACGACCCTTCGGTGCTCTTCACGATCGCCGGCATGGTGCAGTTCAAGCCGTACTTCACCGGCGAGCAAGTCGCCCCCGTGCCGCGCGCCACCACGATCCAGCCGGTGTTTCGCACGGTCGACATCGACCTCATCGGAACCGACGCGCGCCACGCGACGCTCTTCGAGATGCTCGGCAACTTCAGCTTCGGTGACTACTTCAAGGAGCAGGCGATCCCCTACGCGTGGGAGCTCGTCACCGAAGTTCTCGGGTTCGACCCCGATCGTCTCTGGGTGACCGTGCACGAGTCGGACGAGGACGCCTCCGGCATCTGGCAGGACAGTGCCGGAATCCCAGCGAATCGCATCCAGGCCATGGGCGCCGACAACTTCTGGGACATGGGTCCGACCGGACCGTGCGGACCGTGCTCGGAGATCTACTTCGACAAAGGTGAGCGCTTCGGTGAGCCTGGCGGTCCTGCGCATGGCGGTGAGGACCGCTTCGTCGAGATCTGGAACCTCGTGTTCATGCAGTACGAAAAGGCTGCGGACGGCTCCATGGAGGACCTTCCGAAAAAGAGCATCGACACCGGCGCTGGCTTTGAGAGGATTCTCACGCTGCTCCAAGGCGTCGATAGCGTCTTCGAGACCGACGTCGTCCGTCCGATCGTCGAGGAAGCGTCACGGCTCACGCGCCAGGCGCCGGGATCTTCCACACGTGGCGACGTGGCGCTACGGATCCTCGCCGATCACGCTCGTGCGATGACCTTCCTTGTCTCCGATGGCGTCTTCCCTTCGAACGAGGGCCGAGGCTACGTGCTTCGTCGGATCATCCGTCGAGCCGTGCTTCGCGCTTACCAGCTCGGTGTAGCGGAGCTGGTCACGCCGGCTCTCGTCGGCGCCGTGGTGACCACGATGGGAACGTCGTACCCGAAGCTCGTGCGGGACAGGTCACTCGTCGAGACGGTCGTCGCTCACGAAGAGGAGGCGTTTCGCCGGACACTTCGTGCTGGGACGGGACTGCTCGCGGATGAGCTGAAGGCGGGTTCGCCCACACTCTCCGGCGCGGTGGCCTTCAAGTTGCACGACACTTATGGATTTCCGATCGACCTCACGGTGGAGCTCGCAGGCGAGCAGGATGTCGAGGTCGATCGTGTCGGCTTTGACGAGGCGATGTCCGAGCAGCGTGATCGCGCTCGAAAGGCCGGCAAGGCCGGGGCCGATCCCGCATCGTCGAACCTCGATCGTTGGCACGAGATCCTCGAGCAATTCGGTGCGACGCGCTTCGTCGGCTACCAGGCCACAACCGCCGAGGGACGGGTGCTGGCGGTAGAGGAGCGACTCGACTCGGCAACTTTTCGAGGCGCAGACGGGGATGCTCCTCCGCCCGGAGCGGTCGTTGTCGACCTCGTTCTCGATGCAACCCCCTTCTATCCCGAAGGCGGGGGACAAGTCGGTGACACCGGCATGATCGACGGGCCGTCGGGGGTCTTCCGGGTTCTCGACACGCGCCGTCTCCTGGACGGGATCATCATCCACTCGGGTTACGTCGTCGAGGGCTCGGTGAACGCCGGCGAGGAGGTCGGGGCGGCAGTCGACGCCACGCGCCGTGAGTCTGTGCGTCGCAACCACACAGGTACCCATCTCCTCCATTGGGCGCTGCGATCGGTGCTCGGCGAGCATGTGAAGCAGCAGGGATCGCTAGTGGCCCCCGACCGTCTCCGCTTCGATTTCAGCCATTTTGCCCCGCTCAGCGAAGATGAGCTGGCGCGCGTCGACGAGCTCGTCAACTCGGCGATCCTTGCCGACGAGCCCGTGCGGATCTACGAAACGTCGAGGACCGAGGCCGAGAGGTCCGGTGCGATCGCCTTCTTCGGCGAGAAGTACGGCGAGACCGTGCGCGTCGTCGAGGCCGGTGCGGTGTCGGTCGAGCTCTGTGGCGGTACCCACGTGCACGCCCTCGGCATGATCGGTCCTCTTCGCATCGTCTCTGAGGCGTCGGTCGGGGCGAACACCCGCCGCATCGAGGCGACGACCGGCATAGCGTCGCTCGCCGCAGTCCGAGAACATGAGGCACTTGTCGCCCGAGCTTCGGTTGCGCTGAAGACGACAGCCCAGGACCTTCCTTCTGCCATCGAACGCCTGGTAGGGCGCGAACGGGCGCTGGAGGACGAGCTGCGCGAGCTGCGCAGCGCTGCGCTGCAGGCCGAGGCACGCATCCTTGGCGCAGACGCTGCGCCGGTGATCGTGGCGCGCCGTGATGGCCTCGACCCGGGCGAGCTTCGGGAGCTCGCGATAGCCCTGCGAGACCAGTCCGGTGTAAGGGCAGTCGGGCTGCTTGGCGTGGCCGGACCGGAGAAGGTGGCCATTGTCGTCGCAAGTGTCAAAGGATCCGGGATCAACGCACGCGAAGTCATCGCGGATGCCGCTCGTGCTGTGAGTGGTGGCGGCGGAGGAAGTCCCGAGCTTGCAACGGCAGGTGGTAGAGATACCTCTGGCGTCGAGGCGGCGCTCGGGCTGCTGCGCGATTCCCTCGGCCTCGACTGAACCGTGGAGGGCGTCCCGGGTCGGGCACTCGGCCTTGATCTCGGTACTCGCCGCATCGGCGTGGCTCTTTCGGACTCCGCACGCACACTGGCGACGCCCTACGAGATCCTGGAGCGCACCGGGGACGCGGCTCGTGACCGGAGCTTGATCGCTGCGATGGTCCGCGATGCGGGTGCGACGGTCCTTGTCGTGGGCCTCCCGCTGTCGCTCAACGGACAGCTCGGAGCGGCGGCGCAGGACGCGCTGGCCGAAGTGCGTGAGCTCGAGCATCTCCTCGACATTCCCGTCGAGACCGTGGACGAGCGATTGACGACCGTCGAGGTTGAACGGCGACAGTCCGAGCGCGGCGCGGAGGCAGGGCGGGATCGACGAGGTGGACGAGGTGCTCGACGCGCTGCGGCTCATGGCAGCGCGCCGCGACGTCGGCGGGCAAGTGTCGACGATGCCGCGGCTGCGCTGTTGCTCCAGACCTGGCTCGACACCGATCGCCATCGAAGTGCGGCCGAGAGTCGTCCGGGGCAGTTTTCCCCGTGACGACAACGCGACACGAGATCTCGGGTCGAACGACCGTCGTAGGCCTCATCGGCGATCCGGTGGATCACTCACTCTCGCCAGCGATTCACAACGCTGCCTTCGCGCATCTCGGCCTGGACTGGGTCTACGTGGCGTTTCCGGTACACAACGGAGCGACCTTGGCAGCGCCAGGCTCCAACTCTTCGGTGAGGGCGGCCATCGAGGGTGCCGTGGCACTTGGGCTGCGCGGTCTGTCGGTGACGATGCCGCACAAGCAGGCTGCCGCTGCGGCGGTCTCCGAGCGCACCGCCTCGGTCGAGATCCTCGCCGCTGCGAACACGATTGACATCCGAGAAGGTGTCGCTGTCGGCTGTTCGACCGATGGCGCAGGATTGCTCGCCGATCTCGAGCAGGGAGCACGCTTTGACGTGTCGGGACATCACTGCGTGGTGCTCGGCGCCGGAGGAGCGGCCCGGGCTGCGGCGCTCGCGCTCGCACAAGCAGGAGCCAGCTCGGTCGTGGTGGTCAACCGCACTCCATCGCGCGCCGAAGCGTGTGCAGCACTCGCAGGTTCCATCGGACGGGTTGGGGGAGACGACGACATTCGAGGAGCCGACCTCGTCGTCAATGCCACTCCGGTGAGCAACCCCGAGACGCCCAGGCTGGCTCGTAGCCTGAGCCCAGGTCAGCTCGCTGTCGACCTCGTGTACGCACCTGAAGTCACCCCGTTCTTGCACGCTGCCACCCAGGCTGGAGCTGCCACGCGCAACGGACTTGGCATGCTGGTTCACCAGGCGGCGCTGCAGCTCGAGCTCTGGAGCGGTGAAATTGCCCCACTCGATGTGATGTGGGACGCAGCGCGTCGATCCAGTGCTCACGGCGGCCGGTAGCCTGATCTGTCGTGGCCGTTCATCTGCTCGATCGGAGCTCGCGCATCACGAGCCGGCGCGACGAGCGCGGAGCAGTGGCGATCTTTCAACAGTTCGACGTCGTGCTGATTGCCTCGACGCTGCTGGTCTCGGCTTTTGGTGCGATCGCCGTGTACGCCGCGACCCGCACGACCTTCACGAATGAGCCGACGTACTACTTAAAGCGACAGCTGCTGTTCTCGATCATTGGCCTGGTGGTCATGGCGATCGTGGCATCGATCGACTACCACAGGCTCGAGCAGTGGGCCTTCCTCATCCTCGGCGCCTTGATTTTGGCGCTCGTCGCCGTGTTCGCAGTGGGTCGCTCGGCGGCCGTGACTGCTGGCACAGGAGCGGCTGCGACAGGTGTCGCGAATCGCTGGATACCGCTCGGTCCCCTCCAGTTCCAGCCCTCGGAGTTCGCTGTGCTCGGGCTCATCGGTGCGCTTGCGGTGTATCTCTCGCGCCATGGTGACGATCTCACGGCCAAGAGGCTTGTCGTTCTCGGCGCCATGATCGGCGTCCCACTTCTCCTCATCGTCAAGCAGCCGGACCTCGGGACTTCGATCGTGATGATCGTCGTGGTGTTTGCCATGCTGCTCATCGCGGGCGTGCGCCTTCGGGTGATCGTGCTGCTCGGAGTGGTAGGAGCGTGTGCATTCATCGCGGGTGTCGAGCTGCACCTCATCCATTCGAGTCAGATTCAGCGTCTCACGAGCTTTCTCCATCCGAACACCGGACAGCAGAGCGCGAACTATCAGGAAGATTTGGCACGCGAATACGTCGGCGCCGGAGGCTTCGGCGGCGTCGGTCTGTTCCACGGGCTACTGACGAACGGTCAGTACGTGCCCGAGCAGTCCACCGACTTCATCTTTGCAACCGTGGGCGAGCAGCTCGGTTTTGCGGGATCCGCGGTGGTGATCGGACTCTTTAGCGTGATGGCGCTGCGGATGCTGCGTGCAGCCCAGGCCGCTCGCGACCCCTTGGGCCGACTGCTCTGCTCCGGCGTACTGGCGTTCCTCGTGTTCTCGGTGTTCCAGAACATCGGCATGAACATCGGCATTATGCCCGTCACCGGAATCCCGCTCCCGCTCATCTCCTACGGAGGCTCGGCAATCATCGTGTTCTACGCAGGGGTGGGTCTCGAGTTGAATGTCGAGATGCGACGACGCAGAGTCCGATGACGATCGAACCGACGACAGAGCCCATCGACGAGACACCGGACCCCGTCGACGAGACGCAGGACCAGGTCGACCAGACTCCGGCGCCTGCTCGCTACGAGCAAGTCCGTTTTCTCGACGTCGTCATGGTGCTCCCGAGTACGAACGCCGTCGTGGTGCTCGAGGAGGTGAGTCCACCATGCCGGCTGATTCGCATACCCGTCGGCCCGGCTGAAGGTTCAGCTATCGCCTTTGCTGCGCGGGGCATCGACACGCCTAAGCCCCTCACTCACGAGCTCTTCAGCGACACCCTCACCGGCTTTGGCATCACGGTCGACTTTGTGCGCATCACCGCAGTCCACGAGAACGCTTTCAGCGCCGAGATCGTCATGTCGGGATCGAGGGGGAGCCGCACGATCAGGTGCCGGGCCTCTGATGGCATTGCACTTGCACTGCGCCAGCCACTGGGCGCACCGATCATCGTGGCGCCCGAGGTCCTCGACGAAGTCGGCAGGTATCCAGCTCAGTCGAGTGACGACTGACCTTCACGGACGAGCGGTCCTGCTGTGAAGCTCGACCTGCTGAGGAGCGTGACCAGCTGAGGAGCCCTACCGGCTGAACTGCGGACCCTCAGAGCCCGTCACGACCTGGTTACCTTCATTGGAGATGCGCATCAGCAGCGCCAGCAGGACGTAGTTCGCAACGAGCGATGACCCGCCGTAGGAGACAAACGGCAACGTCATTCCGGTATCGGGCAGCAGCCGCGTCACACCGGCCATGATGATAAATGCCTGAAAGCCGAGGGTGACCGTAAGGCCGACGGCAGCCAGCTTGGCGAAGTCCGAGCGAGCCCGAAGCCCCGCACGAAGCCCACTGCCGATCAGCAACACGTAGCCGACGAGCACAGCGACGGTCCCCACGAGGCCGAGCTCTTCGCCAATCGCAGAGAAGATGAAGTCTGTCGTCGCAGCGGGAACCACGCCCTGCTGGACGATGCCGAGGCTCAGTCCCGAGCCCCAGAGCCCGCCGCGACCGAACGCGAGCTCGCCTTGGATTGCCTGATACCCCCCTCCATCGAGGTTGTACGTGCTCTCGGGGTTCAACCAGTCGGTCACTCGGGTGTGGACCTGGGTGAGCAGATGAGTGGCCAGGTACGCGCCCCCGGCGAACAGGATCAGCCCGATGACCACGTAGGTCCACCGCCCGGTCGTGATCCACAGCAGCGAGAGGAAGACGACGAACAACAACAGCGAGAACCCGATGTCGTGTTCGCCCAGGATGATCAGGAGCGACAGCACCCACGCGACGGCCACCGGACCGAAAGCTCGCAGGTCCGGCAGGAGATGATCGCCGACGCGGCGCGTTGGAATCGTGAGCAGCTCGCGCTTTTCGACGAAGTACGACGCGAAGAAGAGCACCAAGAGGAGCTTGGCGATCTCGATCGGCTGGAACGAGATGCTGTGGAAGGAGATCCACAGCTTGGCGCCGTAGTCGTTGACGTTGCCCGGACTGCGGTTGATGCCGGGCACGAGTGGGGCGACGAGCAGGACGAAGGCCAGCACGAGCAGGAGGTAGCGGTAGCGCTCGAGGTCGCGTGAGCGCTTGATCGAATACAGCACAGCGGTGTAGGCGAGCAGGCCGAGGATCGTCCACACCACCTGCTGGCCCGCCTCGCCAGGTTCGAGCGAATTGAGCGCCTCGATGACGACGTAGCCGATGCCGTTCAGCATCAGGGCAACCGGCATGATGATCGGGTCGGCGTCGGGAATGAGCCAGCGATTCACGATCTGCAGGTAAAGAGCTATCCCGGCCATGACCACGATGGATTCGATCGCGTGGTCGGGAAGTGCATTCGTCAGAGCAAGCGAGACGAGGAGCGTTGCGAAGAGGATCGTGATGCCACCGACGAGAAGGAGCCCGAGCTCGGTGCGCCGGCGAGCGTGCGCCCACGGAGTCGCCGTCCCCAGCGCGAGCAGCCGTGACCTGCGAAGGCGTCTCGCGGGTGCGATCGTCATCGTGCCGTGCGCCTTGCCACCTCCACACGCTAGTTCGCAAGGGTTCGCACCCGGGGACTGGTCGCGCAAGTCCTGAGCAACCGCGTGTTCGCGTGGTCGGCCAGCTAGCGTGATGGTCGTGACCAGCCCAACCGAACTCCTCGATCCAAAGGGGCTCGCCGCGGCCTCGGTGGACATCGGTGACGAGTTCGGCCCGGAACGCTTCTTGAACCGGGAACTGTCCTGGCTGGACTTTGCCGAGCGTGTGCTCCAGCTGGCCGAGGATGCCCGGGTTCCGCTGCTCGAACGGGTGAAGTTCCTTGCGATCTTCTCCTCCGGCTGTGACGAGTTCTTCCAGGTTCGCGTCGCGGGACTGAAGGACCAGATGGCGGCGAGCCTGCGGGCACGCTCGCCCGACGGCAGGACGGTGAGCGAGCAGCTCCGAGCAGTGCGTTCACGGGCTACCGCGCTCGTCGAGCGGGCGAGTGCGCTGTTTCTCGGCGAGATCGTGCCGACACTCGCCGCCGCCGACATCGCCATCGTCTCCTATGCCGAGCTCGATGACATCGGTCGGAGCGAACTGCGAGAGCGCTTCGATCGAGAGATCTTCCCTGTCCTCACACCACTTGCTGTCGATCCGGGTCATCCGTTCCCGTACATTTCGAATCTCTCGTTGAACCTCGCCGTCGTCGTGGGCGATCCGGTCACGGGCGAGCGCCGATTTGCACGCGTCAAGGTGCCACCCCTGCTGCCCCGCTTTGTCTCGTTGCACGATGGCAGGCGGCTCGTGCCGCTCGAGCAGGTGATCGCCGCACATCTCGGTCTGCTCTTTCCGGACATGGAGATTGGGGCATTTCACGTCTTTCGGGTGACCCGCAACGCCGATCTCGATCTCGACGACGGCGAGGCCGATGACCTGCTCGCTGCCGTCGAGGTCGAGCTGCGTAGGCGTCGATTCGGGCGAGCTGTGCGCCTCGAAGTGGGCACGTCGCTCGAGCAAGCACGAGATGTGCTCGACATCCTGCTCCGCGAGCTCGAGCTCAGTGCAGATGACGTGTACATCTCATCGGCACCGCTGGACCTCGGCCAGCTGTGGGGGATCGTCAAATTCGATCGACCCGAGCTCCACGACGAGCCATGGGTTGCGACGACGCAGCCTCGTCTCAGCGGAGCGAGCGACGAGCACATCGATATCTTTGCGACACTGCGCGAGCGCGATGTCCTCGTGCATCATCCCTATGAGTCCTTCGCCACCTCGGTCGAGGCGTTCATATCCCAAGCGGCTGCCGATCCCGACGTGCTGGCGATCAAGCAGACGCTGTATCGGACCTCCGGTGATGCTCCGTTCGTGTCGGCTCTTGCACGAGCTGCAGAGGCGGGCAAGCAGGTGGCGGCGCTCGTCGAGCTGAAGGCGCGTTTCGACGAGCAGCGCAATATCGTCTGGGCGCGCCAGCTCGAGCAGGCTGGCGTGCACGTCGTCTACGGCGTCGTGGGCCTGAAGACGCACTCCAAGACGGCGCTCGTCGTGCGGCGGGAGGCCGACGGCATTCGCCGCTACTGCCACATCGGGACGGGCAATTACAACTCGGACACCGCCCGAATCTACGAGGATCTCGGCCTCCTCTCCGCTGCGCCCGACCTCGGAGCTGACCTCACCGACCTGTTCAACCATCTGACCGGGTTCTCACGCCCGGCGCGCTCTCGGGCACTGGTACTGGCGCCGGAACGCTTTCGGCCGTGGGCGCTCGAGCAGATTGGCGCAGAGGCCGCTGCTGGCGCTGCGGGTCACATCACGATCAAGGTGAACGGTCTCACGGACCCCGAGATCATCGACGCCCTCTATGTGGCATCAAGGGCAGGGGTGAGGGTCGAGCTCATCGTGCGTAGCGTGTGCTCGCTCCGTCCGGGTGTGCATGGCCTCTCCGAGAACATCACCGTGCGCTCGATTGTCGGACGCTTTCTCGAGCACTCCCGAATCTACCGGTTCGGGCGGCCGGAATCGCCTCGTTACTTCATCGGCTCGGGCGACCTGATGGAGCGCAATCTCGATCGCCGCATCGAGGCGATCGTGCCGGTCCGTGAGCCAGAGCTGTGCGCCCGACTGGACGAGATCATCACGATCGACCTCGCTGACGACATGAACTCCTGGTCCCTCGACTCGTCAGGCGTGTGGCGCCGTGTCGAGCAGGTGCAGGATTGGAATGCCCAGGAGCGCCTGCAAGATCTGGCCGTCGAGCGAGCACGTCGCCGCCACATCACCGCCGTCCAGGGAGCGGAGGCGCATTGAGGATCGCCGCGCTCGACCTCGGGAGCAACAGCTTCCATCTGCTCGTGGTCGAGGCACGCCTCGATGGCACCTTCGTTCCGCTGGCGCGCGAACGTGAGATGTTGCGACTGGGCGATCTCGTCGCCCGCACGGGCGGCATCGGACCCGAGGCCATGGGGCGGGCGATCGAGACGATCCGGCGCTTTCGCGTGATCTTCGAGGCGCAGGGCGTCGACGAGGTGGTCGCGCTCGGCACAGCAGCGTTGCGTGAGGCCGACGATGGTGTCGAGTTCGTCGATCGAGTACGGGCCGAGGCGGGCGTCAAGATCCAGATTGTCGACGGCGTCCACGAGGCCGAGCTGATCTTCACGGCGATCAGATCGAGCGTGCTTATCGACCCCGGCCCTGCTCTTGCAGCGGACCTGGGAGGGGGAAGTCTTGAGCTGATGGTGGGCGATCGTACGGGGCTGACCTTCGCCACCAGCCTGCACCTCGGCGTGGGACGCCTGACGGCCGAGCTGGTCCGCTCGGACCCGCCGAGCGCCGACGACCTCGCCCGACTACGGGAGCGCCTCTCCGAGGAGCTGGACCCGGTGCTCGACGACATCGCCGAGACCAAGCCTCGGATGCTCATCGTGTCGAGCGGGACATTCACGTCGCTGGCACGCATGGCCGCAGTGGCACGAGATGGGTCGTTGCCATCGTCCATCAATCAGCTTTCGGTGACACAGTCCGAGATTGCGGCGCTTTCCAAGAGAATCGTCAACTCGACGTCCTCCGAGCGACTGAAGTTGCCCGGTGCAGATCCGAAACGTGTGGAGCTTCTTCCAGCAGGCGCCGTGGTCCTCGATCACCTCATGCAAAGGATCGGACTCGACGAGCTGACGGTCAGCGAATGGGCGCTTCGTGAGGGAATCGTGCTCAGCGCAATCGGTCGCCACGATCCGGCCGAGCTCGACGACGACCCTCGGGCATTGCGCCGCTCGAGCGTGCTTTCGCTCTGTCGAAGGTCAAGCTGGCGCCAGCGCCACGCCCGACAGTCGGCTTTGCTTGCCGGTCAGCTCTTCGACGTCACGACCACGCTGCACGGTCTGGGCCCGGACAGTCGCGAGCTACTCGAGCTCGCCGCGCTCTTGCACGACATCGGGGAGCACGTCAGTCGGTCCGATCACGACCGCCACACGGCGTACCTCATCGAGAACGGTGGACTGAGGGGCTTCGACCCTTCGGAGATCTGCAAGCTGGCCGTGCTCGGTAGGTATCACGTACGGGGAAATCCAAAGGCGAGCTTCGAACCCTTTGCAGCACTCGACGAGAGCGGGCGGGCGGAGGTCCTCGCTCTGACGGCGCTGCTGCGGGTAGCTGACGCGCTTGACGCTTCACACGCGTCACGGGTGAGGACCGTCGACCTGAGATTTGTGCCGGAGACCGAGCTCGTCGTCGAGTCCCTTGGAGATGCCGAGCTCGAGATGTGGACGGTGCGGCGCAAGAAGGAGCTCTTCGAGCGGGTCTTCAACTGCACGCTGGCGCTTCGACACGTCAGGCTCGGACCCGAACGCTACGACCCCGAGCGGGCCCAGGTGGCAGGGCTCGGCTGAGCCTCCGGACGGACGCACCTCATCCGACCCGCCTCAGCTGGAGGGCGCGTCGTCGGTCGGCGACGAGTCGATCGTCTCGGTGGTGATGCGCGGGACTGGGACGGTCGGATCGGCAGGGGTTGCATCGGTGGCCATGTCGCGTAGTGCGCTTCGTCGTGCACGAATGCCCGATCCTCTCGGAACTCTAAGGCTGATGTACGCGCCTGCGCCGATCGGGATGGGAATCCAGAAGTTGACCAGACGCCAGGCCAGCACGGCGAGCGTGGCTGGACTGCGTTGCAGGCCGAAGCTCACGAGCAGTGCCGGAGTCAGGATGTCGATCGTGCCGAGACCGCCCGGAGTGACCGGGATGACGGCGAGGACATTGGCGACGCCGTAGGCGGCGAACAGCTCGAAGGGATCCACGTAGATGTGAAAGGCGGCGACGAAGCACCACAGCGATGCAGCGTCGAACACCCAGTTGAGGACGGCCCAGCGAAGCGTGCGACGGAGAAGGTCTCGATTGCCGGTGAGTGCCCGCAGTGATGTGCCGAGCTGGCGGACAAACGACTCAGCGCGATCGGGATCGAGTCTCGGAATGCGACGCGCCACGCCGCGCACGAAATGGACAGCACCTTTTTCACCGTGGGTGAGCGAGTAGGTGATGGCACCCACGACGAGGAGCGCAATCATCCCCACCAGGGCCACGACGACGTAGATCGGGTGAAAGCCGGCGATGGGTATCGAGATGACGAGCGAGAACCACAACAGCACGTTCAACACGATGGCCGAACCCAGACCCTGGGTCGCCATGGCGAAGGCCGCCTCGGCTCCGGTGACGCCATTCGTGGTCAGCAGCCGGTAGCCGAGCCCTGCGCTACCGGCGCTGCCTCCGGGAATGACGTGGGAGACCGCCAGACCCGCCAGGTCGATCCGGAGCGTCTTCGACAGCCCCGGGAGCCCGCTCGGCAGCAGCGACTGGCTCAAGAGCGCGTAGGAGAGTAGCGATGTGCCTTCGCAGGCGAACCCACCGATCACCCAGCCAACCTGGATGTGAGTGAGCAGGTAGAAGTGCCGGCTCGCCCCGACGATGTCCGGTGCTACGACGTATTCGAGGATCAGCAAGATCGCGAAGATCACGACGCTGTGGCGTAGCGGCGCCGGAATGACCGACCGCCATGAGCGCTTCGTGGCGCCCTCGACCGGTTCTTCCATCTGCCCATGCTTGCATGGTCTTCGAAGGTCGGTCTCGCGTCGGCTTGACTGGTGTCGTGAGCCCGACCGAACCGCTCGACAACGAGCCTGTTCCGCCGGCTCGTCGCCCGCTCGACAGCCGGGCGATCGAGCGGATCGTCGTGCGCTCAGCGATGCGCATCGGCTTGATCGCCATCGCGATGGTGCTCGTCGTCCTGCTGGCGTGGCGACTTCGTCTGCTCGTCCTGCTTTTGCTCGTGGCGCTGTTCATCGCAGTGCTGTTGAACCCGTTTGTCCGCCTGCTGTCGCACGGCCGTAACGTTCGTCGTGGGCTGTCTCGCGGTGCTGCGTGCGCGATCGTCTATCTCGTCGGGATTGTTCTCGCATCGGGCACGATCTACCTGCTCGTGCATCCGATCTACGGCTCAGCGACACGCTTTGCCAAGCAGCTGCCGTCGATCGTGCGCCAGGCCGAACAGGGCAGGGGACAGGTGGGACGGCTGGCGACGCGACTCCACCTCCTGCGCTGGGTGAAGAGCCATGCCCCCAAGCTCGAGAGCATCATCTCCAAGCTCGGCAAGCCAGCGCTGTCGGTCGGAAAGTCCGTCGTGAGCGGCATCGTCGGCGCAGTGACGATCGCCTTTGTCAGCTTCTTCATCTTGCTCGAGGCGCCCAAGCTCTTCGAGGGAGTGCTCGGCTGGATGACGCCAGAGCGCGCCGCGTTCACCCGGAAGATCGCTGACGATGTCGCCCGCCAGGTGACCGGGTTCATGCTCGGCGACCTTGCGACCTCGGTCGTCGCAGGGATCACGATGTACGTCACTCTGGCAGTGACAGGCGTGGAGTTCGCCGGGCTCCTTGCCATCTGGGTGGGGCTCGTCGACTTTCTTCCACTCGTCGGTGGGTTGCTGGCAGGAATCCCGACGGTTGGCATTGCGTTCTTGCATTCGGTCGAGGCTGGCGTCGTGACGGCGATCGTCTTTCTCGTCTACCAGCAGGTCGAGAACCACGTGCTCTACCCCGTCGTGATCAGTAGAACGCTGCGACTGAACCCGCTTCTCGTGCTGCTCGCCGTGCTCGCGGGTGCCGAAGTCGGCAATGTCGTCGGTTCGACGTTTGGCAGCTTGTGTGGCGCGCTGATGGCAGTGCCGGGTGCCGGTGCAATCCAGGTGGTCGGCAGCGCAATCGTTGCCCAGAGGCGCGGCCAGCGATCACTCTTGGGAGTCTCTCAGGAGGATTCCGTGTCTCGCCCTACGACGGAGTAGTTTCTCGCCGTGCGAGTGCTCGTCGTCCTTCCGACGTACAACGAGAGCGCGAACATCGGAGGCATTCTCCGCAAGGTTCGCTCGTCTCTTCCCGAGGCCGAGGTCCTTGTCGTCGACGACTCCTCACCTGACGGCACGGCCAAGCTCGCCAGTGAGATCGCGGACGAGATCGGTCAGATCCACGTCCTGTCCCGTACGGCCAAAGAAGGCCTCGGCCCGGCCTATCGGGCCGGGTTCACCTGGGGACTCGAGCACGGCTACGACGCGTTCGTCGAGATGGACTCGGACTTCTCCCACGACCCCGCCCAGCTGCCCGAGGTCGTCGCTCCACTCGAGAAGGGCTACGAGCTCTCCATCGGCTCTCGCTATGTACCAGGAGGCAAGATCCCCGACTGGAAAGCGTCGCGTCGTCTGTTGTCGCGAGGGGGAAACGTCTACGCAGACGTCCTGTTGGGCCTTGGCGTGAAGGACTCGACGGCAGGCTTTCGTGCCTACAGCGCGACGGTGTTGCAACGGATCGATCTGACCACGGTGCGAGCCGACGGCTACGGCTTTCAGATCGAGATGACCTATCGGGCAAAGCGCGCAGGAGCGCGGATCTGCGAGGTGCCGATCACCTTCGTCGACCGGGTCGAAGGCACCTCGAAGATGTCCACCCACACCGTGACCGAGGCACTGCGTCTCGTGACCGTCTGGGGCGTGCAGCGCCTTCTCGGGCGGGCTCGGCGCTAACTCAGGGACGCACGGCTGCAGCGAGGAGCGCCTGGAGCTTCAGCTGGGTTTCGGCGAGCTCAGCTGCGGGGTCAGATCCCTCCACAATGCCGACGCCGGCGAACAGCCTTGCGGTGGTCCCGTCGAGAAGTGCACTGCGGATGCCGAGCCACCACTCGCCGTCGCCGCCGGCACTCATCCACCCCACCGGCCCCGCAAAGCGCCCTCGTTCCACCGCCTCGTGCTTGCGCAGGTAGTCGAGCGCGTCTTCTTTCGGCCACCCACCGACGGCAGGCGTCGGGTGGAGGGCCGCCACGAGTGCGAGCACACTTGGGTGGACAGCGTCGCTGCTCGTGCTGGCGGAGTTGCTGCTGGCGGAGTTGCCGCTGGCGGAGTTGCCGCTGGCGCGAGGTGCGAGCTGGGCGGTGATGCGTGTGGCGAGATGGGTGACGTTGCGCAGGTTCAACACGTGCGGGACGTTCGGGGCTTCGACCGACGTGCTCATCGGAGCGAGCGCCCCCACGATCGCTTCGACGACGATCTTGTGTTCGGAACGATCCTTCGCCGAGGCGAGGAGCGCCTCGGCGAGGTTGCGGTCCTCGTCGGGGTCGCCACTGCGTGCGACCGTGCCTGCCAGTGGCTGACTGACGACGTCGGCGCCCGTGCGGCGCACGAGCAGCTCAGGACTGGCACCGACGAAGCCATCGATGCCGAACACGCAGCACGACGGGTGCAGCGCCCGCAGGCGCTCGAGGAGGTGGTGCTGGCGCAGCGGCCGGTTCGCTGTCACGTCCACTTCTCGGACGAGGACGACCTTGTCGAGCTCTCCCCGGCCGATCGCCTCGACGGCCTGTGCGACTCGCAGGCGAAAGTCCTCATGTGGCAGGGTCGATCCGAGCGTGAAGTCGTCCGGCGCTTCGTTTGCCCGGTCGACAGCGTCGCCGCTCACGTCGTCCGCCCAAGGCAACGGACGCGAGCTATCGCTGAGCGTCTCCTCGGTGCCGACGTGGATGACCACGGCTCGCCCCGCCCGGCTGAGAACGGCGAACTCGGGAATCACGAGCGCTGAGGCTTCACGGGGGTCGAAGCTCAGCGCACCGATCGCCAGTGGCTGGGCGTCTGGGACGGTGTCCGCGTCTGGGAAGGTGTTCGTGGCCAGTGGTGCGAGCTCAGCCAGCGCAGTTTCGACGCCACGCACGGCATCGCTGTCGTCGAGCCCGAGCGGCATCGTGAGCTCGCGAGCCGTGCCGAAGGCATAGATGGCGAGGCCCTCGCGTTCAAGGACCCGGCCGGAGCGATATGCCGCAGCTCGCACGGCTGGGACGGTGTCGAGGGCCAGCTCGTCGGCGCTCCAAAGGAGCGGGGCTGCGCTCACGACTGGGCTGCGCTCACGACTCGGCTGCGCTCACGGCGATCGGTGTACCGCCGAGGCGTGTGGCAGCCACGATCTGAGTCACGCCGCCGGTGAGCCCATAGTGGCGGGCGCCGGTGAAGCCCGCCTGCTCGACCATGGCGAGGAGCTCGGCCCGTGGCGGCAGGTAAGCCACCGAGCGCGGCAGATACCGGTAGGCCGCACGATCAGAGAGTGCGCCGCCGAGGCGTGGCACGACGCCGGTGAACCACACCCGGTGGCCGAGCTGCATCAGCCGTGAGGTCGGCGTGTCCACATCGAGCAGGACAAGTCGCCCGCCCGGTCGAAGCACCCGGGCGCACTCGGCAAGCACTCCGGGTAGATCGGCAAAGTTGCGCACGGCAAAGCCGCTGATGACGCCGTCGAAGACGCCATCAGCGCACGCCAGCTTCGTGCCATCGCTCTGGAGGAGCGGGGCGCCACCCGGGCGCGCGGCGGCGAGCATGCCGTAGGACAGATCCGCTCCCACCGGTCGATACCCCTGTCCCGCTAGTGCCCGGGCAATATCGCCTGTGCCGCAGGCGAGATCGAGCACGAGCGACGGGGGAGCGAGCTCCAGTAGGCCGATGGCACGCCGGCGCCATCCGCCGTCCAAGCCAAACGTCATCAGTCGGTTGACGAGGTCATAGCGCGGCGCGATGGCGTCGAACATGTCCTGGACCATGCGCGCCTTGGCAGCGCCCTCAGGAAGCGGTGCAGTCAGCGGAACCAGATCTTGTAGTACGACCGGCTCATCGGGTGTACGAGCAGGACGACGAGCGCGATCTCGAACAGCAACGAGAGCAGCGACGTCCCGACGTCGCCGAGGCCGATCAGGACGAACGGCAACGCTGCGGCGGCGACCGCAGTCCAGTATCCCCACTTGCGCTCATTGGCCACGCCGTAACCGCCAAGCGCCTCGACGATGACAAGGATCAGCTCCAGACGACCGACGCCACCGAGCAGCACCCCGAAGAGCAGGCTGAGCACGGCGTTCCAGTACAACAGCGCGACCGCTATCTGCAGCGTCTGAGGCTGATGCGCAGGGAACCAACGACGTGGGGTGATGCTGCTGTTCGCCACGCTGTCCATTCTGCCAGCTTCGGTGGTCGTTCCAGCGCGCTGCCGCTCGTACAGCACCGCGTGCTACAACGACGACGACGCCACGAAGGGACCGAGATGTACGTGCTGAGAAAGTTCATCCGGATGATGCGGACACGCCGAGAGCGCCGGCGTCGGGGTCGCTAGCGCTCTCGGCGTGCTTGAAGGTTTGCGAGGAACAGGTCCTCCCGAGCGCAGGTCCTCTCGAACTACTCAGGTCCTTTCGAACTACTCAGGCGTGGAGTAACCGCTGTGCGGTGTGCCGATGTACGGGAACGAGCTGAGCAAGGCGGTCTTCGACCCCGTCAGTCCATCGCTGACATCCGCGATCGCCTTGTCGGCGGTGAAGCTCTTGTCCACGAGGGGAAGCGTGACTCCCGCGATTGCTCGCAGTTCCACGCTCACGACATCGTCTTCCAGGCGACGACCATTGGGGAATCCTGCGACATCTCCGCCCACGACACCGAGTGGGTTCGGAGTCGATGCTGCGGGGATGGAGATGTTCAGCCTCAACAGGTCGGACATGACCGTGCCGGTGTTGTTCTGGAAGCTCGCAGCGACGACGCCGGCGGGAATGCCCGTCAGCAGGATCGCCGCAAGATCGGCACGTGGCGCGCCGGTGGCGTTGAACGCCGCAAGGTTCGGGAACGCACCCGGGTAGAGGATGGGCAGAAGCGTTGCGAGCTCGGGGTGTGTCACCCCACTTGCGAACTGCGAGTCACCGGTCGGGTACTGGCTGTTCCAGTAGTCCTTGCGAGCCATCGGTACGAGAACCTCGTTGAACAACGGGTTGCCCAGGCGAGATTCCTGCACGAACGGTCCACTCTGGGTGATGTGTGCTGCCCCCGGGTGCCGGATGGTCGCTGCCTTACGACTGGCTGTCGTCCAAATCCCGACCGTCGAGCGTGCGTCGAGGACGTCACCACCGGTGTAGCCACCCTGGGTCAGCTCGCCGATGGGGACGCGAAGCACGATCGAGTGCACGTTCAGCTTTGCGGTGTTGTCCACGCCCTTCGCAGCGGAGAGCTTCAATCCTGCGATGCCGAATGTGGCATGCAGCTCTTCGATCGGGCGAAGGTCTCCGAGGTCGAAGATCGAGCCGAGGTCGACATAGAACGCGTCGGCACGCTGCCCGGCGAACACGGTGGCCCCGGATATCTCGTGCACGGCAGACTTTGCAAGCGCAGAGTAGTTAGGCGTCGAAAGTGGGCCGATGTTGCACGGAGGGCTCGTCAGGTTCTCGCCGAGCAGGGTCGATTTGCCGGCGGAGATCCTCGTCACGCTGTAGGTCTGACGACGGTTCCACGACGCGCTCTTCAAGCTGGTGATCGGACCCGTGTTGTAGAGGAATGTGGCGGGGTCGGTGATCTTGCTCTCGAAGCGAAACTCGTAGGTGACGTCGGGCTCTGCCCTACCGGAATTGGCGATGTGGATCGCGTACTTCACATCGGGGCTGAACTCGTAGAAGTTCGGTCCACCTGCAGGTGCCTGCAGCGGCACGTAGTTCGCAATGATCGTGACGGTACCGGGAGCGTCGGGACTGACAAATGCGTAGAGGTCCGAGCTGTCGGCCGTCGGGTCCATCGATACTTCGGGTGCTTCGCGATGTGACGACATTGGTCAGCGACCCCCGGTCATCGACGTCGCGCTATGAGCAACGTTGTGAGTAGAGCGAGTGGCACGCACCAGGCTCGACGCGAGATGCCGATCACGAATGGTGAATTCGTGCTCCCCGCTGAACAGCGAGATTTCGCCTGAGCTCAGGTCGCGGACGTGGGCGATGAGCGGCTCGCTGAGCAACGACTCGAGTGGTGCCTCGTCGTGAGTAGATGCGGCGTCTGAGGTGTTTCGCAGGCGCGTCGTGGCGCTCGCGAGCTGACCCGGGATTGCGAGAGCAACGCCGGTGGCGGCTACGCCAGCGGCCGTGCCGCTGATGAAGCCTCGTCGAGTGATGGGTGACATAGTCGCTCTCCAAGCTGAAGGGGTCGCTCCGGGTTAGGCCGAAGTCGCTGATGTGCACGGGCGCGCCTGCACAGCTGAAGAGGGTGGTGCTGCGATTTGCCGGTCTGAGCAGCGCCGAATCGACGACGTCGAATCGGCGACGTCGAATCGGACCGTTCACACGGGTAAGTCGGAACATCGAAGCGCTGGCGTGCCGGGAAGTGCCTGGCGATTCAGCGCTGGGAAACCTTCACAAGCTGTGTCGTGCGCAGTGGGCGCTACTCAAACCCTCGCTGTAGAAGGTGCCGCTTTGATGGCGACGGATTGAAGATACACGAATTGGTCTACGTATGTCGGGCGCGTGTCGGGCGTGTGGCGAATGTGGCGCAACGTCACGGAGATGGACGGAGCAACCGGCGTGGCTCAGCGCCCGAGGCCGATGTTGCCTTCTTGCACGATGTACTGCGCACGACGGATCCAAAGGATCCCGTGGTAGACGACGGTGCCGTCCGAAAAGTTCAGCTGGCCACGGCGGATAATCCTCGAGAACCAACCCCGACGGTCGCTGCCAATGCGTACCAGGCCCGGTCCGCGGTCATAGGCAGCCAGGCGACGGCCGGGAATGTGGAACGGGAGGTCACGGTAGATGTACACGCTGCGATCGGTCACGAGCACGATGCGGTGGAAGTAGAAGCCGAACACGCTGCAGATGAGCTCGAGCGCACCGCCGATGCTCGGGATGTACCGCACGATGTCTTCGACGGTGCCAAGCACCACGGCGGTGAAGAGGTTGTTGAACGTGAACGCAACGGTGACGCCGCTCTCGTTCACCTTTGCGCGTCGGGCTACGCGCTGTGCCATCCGCTGGTTGTAGCGACTGACGTGCAATGTGCGCGTCGGGGTCCAGCCGCCGCCTCCAGTGCCAGTGCCATAGCCATAGCCAGTGCCTTGCTGGGTTGCGCTGTGGCTGAAGTCGTCGGGCAAGGTCATGGCGAGACGTTACTCGGCACGATCCTCATAGTGCTTTCCGTGCGCACGCGTGCGTCAAGAGCACCCGCCAGCTGACCGCACGCTGCGTCGATGGAGCGACCCCTCGTGCGACGGACGGTGACATTCACCCCGAGACTTGCCAGCCGATCTCGAAATGCCCGCACGCCCGGAGGTGGCGTGCCAATCGCGGGGTAACCGGGAGTCGGGTTGAGCGGGATGAGATTGACGTGTGCCCCGAGGGGTCTGGCCAGTCCTGCTAACTCGGTCGCGTCGCTCGGACGGTCGTTGACCGCATCGATGAGCGCCCATTCGAAGGAAATACGTCGATGCGTCGCGTCGATGTAGTCCGCACACGCCTGCATCAAGGTTGCAATCGGGTACCGGCGGTTGAGGGGAACGAGCTGGGAACGCAGGGTGTCGTTTGCCCCATGAAGTGACACCGCAAGGTTGACCTGAAGTGGCTCTTCGGCGAGCTTGCGAATACCTGGCACGACGCCGACGGTGGAGATGGTGACATGTCGCGCCCCGATGCCGATATCGCCGACGATGCGCCGCACGGCAGCGATGACGTGTGGGTAGTTCGCAAGGGGCTCGCCCATGCCCATCATCACCACGTGGTCGAGGCGACGTCCATGCTCACGTGCCATACGGGCAGCGAGCACGACCTGTTCGACGATCTCGCCCACGGTGAGCTGGCGGCTGAAGCCCGCCTGGCCGGTCGCACAGAAGGAGCACGCCATGGCGCATCCAGCTTGAGAGGAGACGCAGACCGTCGAGTGGCGGGGGTGATGCATCAGCACGGTTTCGATGCGAGAGCCGTCGGCGAGTGCGGACAGCCACTTGACCGTCTCGCCCTTGTCGGCGACCGACGTGTGATCGATCGTCAGTGCCTGAGCCAGCTCCTCTCGATGCGCGAGCTCGTCGCGCAAGGTCTGAGGTAGGACGGTCAAGCTCGAAAGATCACCGAGTTGGTGGTAGAGGCCTTGCCACAGCTGGTCGACCCGGTAGCGAGGCACGTCGCCGAGCAGGGAAGCGATCGACTCGCGATCGTGGTCGTACCGGCTCATTGGGCTGCTCGTGTCACCGGGCTGGTCGTGTCATTGGGCTGCCGCCACATCGCCGACGTACGCCTGATCGCAGTGATCGACGGTGAAGCCGAGGGAACGGTAGAGATGGACCGCCGGAGTGTTCTCCGCGTCGACGTAGAGCATCGCTGTACGAAATCCTCGACGCCCAAGGTGGTCGAGCCCTGCGAGCACGATCGCCCGTCCGAGGTGCTTGCCCTGCGCATCGGGGTCGACTCCGACGACGTAGATCTCGCCCATCGGGTGATCGTGTTCTGGCACTTTGGTCCAGCAGAAGGCATCGACCACGCCATCGGTCTCGTGCAGCAGGAAATCTTGCGCGTCGAACCAGGGCTGCTGCTCGCGCTCGTGAATCGTTGCGAGCTCCCAAGCACCTTGCTCGGGGTGCGAGCCAAACGCACGGTTATTCACCGCGAGCCATGCGACTTCGTCTTGTCCCACGACGAACGGCCGCATCTCTGCGCGCTTCGCGCGCATCAGGTCGGCTTCGAGCGGAAGTCGCCTTCGCATCTGGTAGAGCTCGCGACCCCGAGTCAAGCCAACGGCACGAGCGACCGCGTCCTGGGTCTCGTCGGGCTTTGCCATCCACATGTGCACGTGACCGCCGCCCTCGTGGGCAACTTCTCCAAGCGCCGCTCTGAGTAGGTCCTCGCCGACTCGATCGTGCGGCGATCGGGCACGGGGATGGACGACACACTCGATCGCCCAGCTGTCCGGACCCCTGCTCAGCTGGGCGTAGCCCAACAGCCGAGACGAGCCAGGGGAGCGGGCGACGAAGCCGGCGAAACCCTCTCGTCCCCCTTGGACGAGATCGATCCACTTGTGCTCGCCGAGTGGTGCATGCTCGTCGTGCTGTTCGACTGCTCGCAGCAACGAGGCCACCGCAGCGATGTCTTCCTCGCCCATGCGGCGTTTCACTTCGACCTCGTGCACCTGCAACTCCTCCGTCGAACAGCCAGGTTAACGCCACTGCATGCGAGCAAATTCTGCGAGCGCCTCCTCGCTTGCAGGCAACGCCGCGCACGGTACGCTCCGGCCGGTGGGCCGACCTCGCACTCCAGCCGGCCGTGCGCGCGTGGTAGCGGAGCGACTTGCGGAGCGTTATCCGGGCACAGCCGCTGAGCTGTGTGCGCTCGATCATCGCAACGCCTACGAGCTCTTGGCGGCCACGATTCTCTCCGCCCAGTGCACCGACGTCCGGGTGAACATGGTGACCCCAGCACTGTTCGCCCGCTATCCCTCGGTCGAGGACCTCGCTGAGGCTGATCCGGCGGAGCTGGAGGTGATCATCCGCTCGACGGGCTTTTTCCGTGCCAAGGCTGCCAGCCTGATCGGCATGGCGCGAGGAGTTGTGGAC
>Ga0116230_10000963_pt1 | contig 26318 bp, 25 predicted proteins | sample S1TSphfallax_3_FD_88678 | JGI IMG/M metagenome (GOLD analysis project Ga0116230, IMG submission 88678) | Host-associated microbial communities from peat moss isolated from Minnesota, USA - S1T2_Fd - Sphagnum fallax MG | ecosystem: Host-associated > Plants > Peat moss > Unclassified | place... | reverse complement strand
TGCGGGTGATCTGACGGCTCCGGAGAAAATCCTCGGCGGCTCCCAGGAGCGCGGCGAAGACCTCAGGGTCGTTCTCGGCACTGAGGCAGCCGAAATGACCGACGCGCTCCGCGCCGGCCTGCTGGGCCAGGGGGTCGATCTGGGCGCTGATACGTCCGATGTCGCGCCCCTCGCGGCGGGCGATCCAGAATCGCACCTCCGCCCGCCGGAGAAACTGATTGTCCTTGGGCGAAAAAGCTTCCTCGCGCTCCATCGTCAGCGGCGTAATCCACGCCGCGTCGTCCTTGTGGACTGCGGAGGGAATCCGGATAAAGCGCCGCAGCATGGCCTGGTCGGTGACGGTCAGGATCTCGATCGTCATGCAAGCACTCGATCGACCACGGGCGCGGGTGTCTTCTTCGGCTCCGCGCCGAGGATACCCAGTTCGCGTCCGACGGCGATCATCGTGGCGATGGCACTCTCGATCTGCGCTTCGGAATGCGCCGCGCTGATGCTGCAGCGAATCAGCGACAGACTCCCCGGCGTCGCCGGCGGCAAGGCCAGGTTGGTGTAGACACCTTGGTCGAGCAGGCGATTCCAAAAGCGCACCGCCGTCTCCTTGTCCGGCATCTTGAGCGCCACGATCGCATTGGGCTCGGGTCCGACCGCGAATCCTCCCTGGGCCAGCGCGCGATAGAGCTTGCCGCTGTTGGAGCGCACGCGCTCTCCGAGGGAGGCGTCGGTGGAAATGCGCGAGAGCGCCGCGATCACGGAAGCGACGACGGCGGGCGGCAGGGAGGCCGTGAACATGTAGGGACGGCAGGCGATGCGCAACAGGTCGAAATCGGGCAGATCGGATACCACGAATCCGCCGATCGCTCCGAGGCTCTTGCTGAACGTGCCCACGACGAAATCGACGTCGCTCTCGACACCCGAGTCCTCGCAGACTCCCCGCCCACGCCGGCCCCGAGTCCCCATCGAATGCGCCTCGTCGACGATCAGCGTGGCGCCCATTTCGCGCTTCACCGCCGCAATCTCCCGCAGCGCGCCGCTATCACCGAGCATGCTGAAGATGCCCTCGGTGACGATGATGCGATTGCCGGGGCGACCCTCGAGCCGGGCGAGCCGTCTCGCCAGGTCGCCCGCGTCGTTGTGACGGAAACGAATGACCTCGGCCGAGCCGAGCTTGCAGGCGTCGTAGATCGAGGCGTGGCTGTCGGCATCGATCAGCAGCTGGTCGTCGCGTCCCGCGAGGGTCGACAGGAGGCCGAGATTGGCCTGATAACCGGTCGTGAAAATCATGGCGGCGCGCTTGCCGTAGAACTCGGCGATCCGGTGCTCGAGAACGACGTGGTCGCCATAGGTTCCGTTGGCAATGCGAGAGCCCGTGGTGCCGGTGCCTCCTGCGCGCAGGGCACCCGCGCTCGCCGCGATGCACGACTCGTCGAAGGTCAGACCCAGATAGTTGTTGGTCCCGAAGAGCAGGCAGGGCCGGCCCTCGAGCACGCCTTCCGTGGCCGACGAGATCTTCTCGAAGCGGACGTCGAAGGGGTTGCGGCCGCCCGCCGCGAGCGCCTGGAGGGCGGCGCGCATGTCGTCGAATTTGGATAGCAGCGCCATCAGCGGGCAGCTCCTTTGAGTGTCTGGACGGCCGCGCAGAGCTCGCCGACCGTTTGAACCTCCGCCACGCGCTCGAGCGGGATCGAGAGGTCGAAGCGATCCTCGACGTCCTGGATGAAATCGAGGACGGCCACGGAATCCAGCCCGAGATCGCTCATGATCCGCGTTTCGGCCGTCACCTTGGTGTCCGCGGGCACGCGGTGCGCGAGCAGTCCGATGACGCCCGCCTCGATAGTGTCGATACTGTCGCTCAATGGATCCCCTCTGACGCGCTATTTATCGGACGGCGAGCCAGTGCCGATCACGGTACCAGTTCACCGTCTCGCGAAACCCCTGGGCCAGGCCGATCTCGGGACGCCAGAGAGTGCGCGGCGGCTGGCGGTCCGGCTTCGAGCCCCAATCGGCATGCAGAATTTCGCGCGCCTTGTCGGGTGTGAACAGAGGCGTCTGCCGCCGCAGCTTACCGATCACCTGGCTGATCGCGGCAGCGGCCTTGACCACCGCTCCCGGCAGGGGGAGCACGAGCGCTCGAGTCTCCATGGCTCGTTCGGCGGCCTTGACGATCTCGTCCCAGGAATAGCCTTCGATGCGCTCGTCCGTCAATTCGAACAATGCCTCGTGCGAGCCTCGCTCGCAGAGCACCGCGATGGCCGCCGCGGCGTCCGCTGCGTGAATCAGCGCGATTCGGCCGTGCGCGCTACGCGGGCGCAGGAAAATGCGGGCGCCGATGGCCCGAAAGATCGCGAGAGTCTCACGATCCCAGGGGCCATAAATCGCGGACGGCCTGACGATGATCACCGTCGCGCGGCGATGCAAGGTCGTCGATAAGGATTGTTCCGCGGCTCGTTTCGTTCTCGCGTAGCTCGACAGTGCCGGCTCACGTGCCGCCATCGAGGAGACCAGCAGCACCCGTGGGCTCGACCCACTCTGCGCGATCGCCTGGGCAAGATTGCCGGTCCCCACGACGTTCACGGCCTCGAAAGCCGCCGCGCTGCGCGCTTTGATGAGACCCGCGGCATGAATGATCACATCGGCGCCATCCACCAGGGTCCGCAAAGCCTGAGGGTCGGACAGATCGCCTGGCACGGCATCGAATTCCAGCCCCGTGAACTGCGGATGATCGATTCGCTGCCGTGCGAGAACCCGGACCCGCCAGCCCCGGGCGGCGACCGCCCTGACGATGTAGCGCCCGAGAAAACCCGTGGCGCCCGTGATGGCAGCCAAGCGGCTCATGAGGATCGCGGGGCGTGGGTATCCGCGCCGGGCTTCGACTCAGCGCCGGCGGCCGCGGCCGTGTGTTCGGGCTCGCCGAGTAAGGAAGCGAGGTACATGTCGCGAGCCTTGGTCCGACTCAACTTGCCCGAGGAGGTTCTCGGCAGGGCGTTGTGGGAGACGAGCACGACCGAACAATTCAGACCCGCGGCCGATAGGATCACCGAGGCGACCGCTTTGCGTTGCGCTTCGCGCAGCGCCGCATCCGAGGTTCGGCATTGCACGAGGACGACGACACGCTCGGCGTCACCGCCTTCAACCGAGAACGCGACGACGTCCCCCCGGCGCACGCCGTCGATTTGATTCTCGACCGCCATCTCGAGATCCTCAGGCCAGACGTTGCGACCATTCACGATGATCAGATCCTTGCTGCGTCCGGCGACGACGATGGCGTCGCCGACGCGATAACCCATGTCACCGGTGTCCAGCCAGCCCTCGGCCGAGAGCACGCGCGCGGTTTCCTCGTGTCGGCGAAAATATTCGGTCATGACGCTCGGACCGCGGAACAGGATGTGGCCCACCTGACGTTCCCCGAGCACCGAGCCCTCGGCATCGCGGACCTGCAACTCGTGGTCGGGCAGCGGCCTGCCGCAGATCACCAGATCGCGCACGTTCTCCCCGTCGGCGGGCACGGCGCGGCCCTCCCGGCGCAAGCGACCGAGATCGACACGATCGACCTCGATGCCGCGGTCCAGCGGCGCGAAACTCATCCCGAGCGTCGCCTCCGCCATGCCATAACTGGCGACGAACGCCTCTTTGCGGAAACCGCAGCGACCGAACGCATCGGTGAATCGGGACAGAATCGCCGGACGAATCTGGTCCCCGCCGATGCCCGCGACACGCCAGCGGGTGAGGTCGAGATGCCCCAAATCCGCATTCATCGCCCGTCGCGCAGCCAAGTCGTAGCCGAACGACGGACTGAAGGAGATGCTGCTGCCGTTGCGGGATATGAGCGTCGGCCATATGAGGGGACGCCGGGCAAACTCGTCCGGTGCGAGGTAATCGGTCGAGATCTGGCTGGTGAGGGGCATGAGAAAGAATCCGACCAGCCCCATGTCGTGATAGAACGGCAGCCAGGACGTGCAGCGATCCGCTTCCGTGACCTTCAGTGCGTCGCGTGAGATACCGCGCGCATTGGCGAGCAGCGCCCGATGCGTGACCGCTACGCCGGTGGGCGCCCGGGTACTGCCCGAGGAAAATTGCAGGTAACACACGTTCCCGGGCTCAGTCGCTGGGAAGTCCGCATCGGCTTCCGGTAACTGGTTCAGATCTTCGACGGTGCCAACCAACCCGACGCCCAAGCTCGTCGCCGCCTGGCGCGCATGCTCGAGAAAGACCCCAGGGGCGATCACGGCGCGCGGCTGTGCCGCCTCCATCATGGGCTGAATATGGTCGATGTAGTTGACCCGACCCGCGAATGCCGCGGGCGTGGGCAAGGGCACGGGAATCAGGCCCGCATACTGGCCGGCCCAGAAGGTGCGTACGAAGTCGGCGGTCGATTCGGCGATGATCGCGACTCGATCACCCTGTTTCAGTCCCGCCCGGATCATCCGACGTGCGAGCGACTGCGCCTGGTCTTTCAAATCACGGTATGGCAATACCGCCAGAAGTTCGCCACGGCCGGAGTAAAAATTGAAACCGGCTCGACCGAGGGCGGCGTAATCGAGCGCCTCGGTCAATGTCGAAAATTCGGCTCGACGAATTCGGCGCCCTGCCACATCCGTCGGCTGCAACTCTAACGTCACCCTGATTGACCTCCGCAGACTGACCCCGATCGATTTCGACGCGCCCTCGGCGCCTCTGCGACGACCATTTTAGCTTGGCTATTCCCGCGCGCTCTTGTAGATTGTACGTTAAATTTGAATTCCTGAGCCTCAATCACACTGCATTCCTCAGCCGGCTGTCAACCGCCCGATTGGGGGAGTCTCGAAAGCAAAGCCGATGACTCCGCTCCTCCCGTGATCTTACCGTGAAGATCCTATTCACCTTCGAAAATCCCCTTCCGAATCCCCAGGCGGATGCGGAAGTCTTCGTCTCGACATCCAAACACCTCGCGGCGTTCGCCTCGAAGGCCTGGTTGCACGTCCCGGCTACGGACGCGGCCAACTGCGCGATGACCTCCGCCGCGACGGGCATGGCCGTCGTCCGGGCTCTCGCGCCGCTGCGCCCGGCGGCGCTGCGCCACTTCTGCTGCGGGGTCACTCTCCCGTTTCGGCGTGTCTTTCGCGAAGCGGATTTCGTCTACACGCGGAACTTGTGGGTCGCGTGGGTCGCGCTACTGTTCGGGCAACGAGTCGTCTTCGATCACTATCGGCCCTGGCCCGACCAGGTGCCACCGCTGCGTCGCTGGATACACTCCCTGTTCTGCAATGCACGTCTGCTCGCCAACATCACCCATTCCCGATACACCCAAGCCAAGTATCTCGAGCTGGGAATTCCTGCCGAGAAACTCTACTGTGTTCATAACGGCTTCGATCCGCAGCGCTTGGGTGCTCCCCTGACGCCCGCGGCTGCCAAGCGGCAGATCGGCGTCGAGGACGGCACGAAGACGGTGGTCTACACCGGGCGCATCAACCACAAGAAGGGTCTCGAGCTCGTCTTGCAAGCGGCGCAGCACCTGACCGACCATCTCTTCATTCTCGTGGGCGCAGGCGAACCGGGACCGATCGAAACTCTCGCGAACCGCTTGAAGAACGTCCGGATCGTTCCCTGGCAGGAGTCCGACGCGCTGGCCCGCTATATTTTCGCCGCGGATGTGCTGCTGATTCCTCCGTCGGCGAAGCCGCTCGCCGAGTTCGGCTCCACCGTCGTCCCCTTGAAAATCTACCTCTACCTGGGCTCGGGCAGACCCATTCTCGCCGGTGATACCCCCGACATCCGGGAAATCTTGGAGGACGGCAGAAACGCGCTGCTGTGCCAACCAGACTCGGTCGATGCCCTCGTTGCGGGGATTCGCGCTCTGACGGGCGACCCGTCGCTCGCGCGACGTCTCGGCGAGACGTCGCTTGCCGACAGCCGTCGTTACTCCTGGAGCGAGCGTGCGCGCAGGATCGCCGCGATTCTGAGCGATCGGTTGGCGGCGACACCGGTCGAGTGCAATGCGTGGAATCCTGCGCAGAATCGCGACTGGTGGCTGCAATCGCGACGTTGGGCCGTGCATCTGGTCCGCAAGCGCTCCTGGGTGCTTCCTCCGCGATTGACCTAGTCTCGCTGGACCTAGTCTCGCTGGACCTAGTTGCACGGACCGCCTAGGAGCCCCGCCCGGAGATTCGCACTGGGAGGCGTAGCACCCAACCATATCGACATGAATACCCGGGCAAAATCATCCCCCGGAATGGTGCCCTTGAGGACGCCGCCGACAACCACCTCGATGCCTTCACCGGGTTGACGAACGAAACTCATGCGCTGACCACTTTTGATGTCCGACAGCCAAGAGTTCAGCGTCGCGACCCGTTGCATCAGAGAGGCAGGTCGATCCGGAACGACGTGCACGAAATCTTTCGTCCATTGGTCGCGCACGTCCCTGACACTGACACTGCGCAGGAACTGCAGGACGACCTCTTGGGGACCGTCGGAATCGATCAACGCCTTGGGATCTCGTGAGCTCGCTTCGACGTACAGCGCGCCGACGTAGACGTCGACCCGCAAGAACGTGGCTTTCTGCAAGCCGACGCCGTTGAGCGTCAGATGGCTGCCGTCAACGACCACGTGATCCGGGAAGTCGATGCCCTTGCATTCCTTGGCCGGGGCTGTCGTCGTGACCAGCGCCAGCACGAACCCAGCGAAGATTGACGCCGTTCTCATAACCCCCTCGTGCAGGGCGGGGATTCTTGCATACCGGTCAGCAGGCGCACAGCCCCCCATCGAGGGGCTGCACGAGATCGACGATGACCTGCTCGCGAACGAATTTCTCCAACGCCTGGGTCGCGTTGAACTCGGGATCGGCCTCTGCGGCCGCCGCGACGGCGGCCTCGAAGTCGTCGGATTTCCCGATCCGTTCCAAGAACGCGAACTCACCGGCGCTGAGCGGGCGCAGGGCGATCCCCTCGACTCGCCGTACGAGGAGGACTCGCACGCCGCCCGCCCGCAAGTCGATGATCGCGGGCTCTTGATCGCTGCGCAGGTTCTCCTCCCAGATGGCGAGCGCGGGGAACTCCGAGGCGAACAGCCGCGCGGTCGGATGCAGGCAAAAGCGCAGCGTCTCGTAGGCTGCCGGCGGCACGCGGGCGAGCTTGGCCAGATCGAAAGGTCCGTGCTCGGCCGCGGTCGAGGTTTCCTGATAAAGCCACTCGAGCCGCGCGATATCCGCGAGATACCGATAGGCATCGTCGCCGTGCTTGTTCTTCCAGTAGGCAGGGAAGGGGGCGCCCACGTGGTGCAGGTCCCCGGAGCGGGACGGATGCCCGCGCCGGAACTCGCGCGCGCACTGCGTAAAGTACTCCTCCCCGACGAGGCGACGGATCACGGGAAAGCTCTTGCGCAGGCTCGCGAGGTAATGGTGTTCCGCGTTGTGGGCGTAGATCGCGAGCCGTTCCGCGAGGCCCACGGTATCGGCGACGATTTCGCGTGCGAGTCGTTCCTGTGCGCGGCGGGGGGCGGCCGGCGCAGCCAGCGCGTCCGCGCCGAGGATCGCCTCCAGAAAATCGCTCTGCAGTTCACGCAAGCTGGGCATGCGCGGCTCCGAGGAAGACGTCGGCTTTGGCGGCCTCGGCGATCAGGGTGGCGAGCGGGGGCAGGTCCGTATCCCATTCGATCAAGGTCGGGAGCGTACCGAAGCGGGCGAGCGCACGGGCATACAAGTCCCAGACCGCATCGGCCACCGGCGCCCCGTGGGTGTCGATCAAGAGTTCCCGACCGTGCGTCGGCACGGCCGTGTGTCCGGCCAGGTGCAGCTCCTGCACGGCGGACGGCGGGATCCCGGCAAGATAGATGTCCGGATCGAAGCCCAGGTTGCGGGACGAGACATAGATATTGTTGAGGTCGATCAACAGGCCGCACCCGGATTCGGCGACGACGCCGGCGAGAAACTCCCATTCGCGGATGCGCGAGGCGCAGAACTCGACGTAACTCGAGACGTTTTCGATCAAGACTTGCCGGCCGAGCGCGTCCTGTACCGCCTCGATGCGCCGGCTCACGTGGCGCAGCGCCTCTTCGGTATAGGGCAAGGGCAAGAGGTCGTTCACATGGCGTCCGCCGACCGAGCTCCACGCCAGATGTTCGGAAACCAACGCCGGTTCGAAGCGCGTCACGGCGCGGCGCAGCCGCTCGAGGTGCCGGCCGTCCAGGGGGTCGGTCGACCCCAAGGACAGGCCCACGCCATGCAGCGACAGAGGATGGCGCTCCGCAATCCGCTCCAGCTGCGCGAGATGCGCGCCGCCCGCGGCGAAATAGTTCTCGCTGTGGACTTCGAACCACGCGACGGCCGGGCGCGTGCAGAGCACCTCGTCGAGATGCGGCGAGCGCAGGCCGATGCCGGCGGCCGCCGGGATGTTTGGCGCCGGGTTCGGGGCCTGGGTTCGGGCCCTATCCCGGGCGCCCGGAGGAGGGCAGACCTGCGCGCCCATCGCGGCCGGTGGCTAGTTGGTTTTCGGCGTCAGGCTGCCGCCGTTGAGGCGCTCGCAGGTGCCTTTCGGCACGGCGACGAAGTCGCGCCCGTCGCCGCTCACCTTCGACTGGCCGGCGCAGGAATGGGTGCCCGCGGCGCAATCGTTCTTGCCGGCTTTGGCGACGCCGTAGCACTTCTCCTGATCGGCCTTGTCTGCGGCCGACGTAGGCGCTGCGAGGCCTGAGGCGCCGAGGGCGAGCAGCGCACCGATCGCCGTGATCGTGGCGGGGGTCTTTGGCATGGAAGTCTCCTCGAGGTGATGACTGGATCGAACGCTACCCGATGATCTCGACGCGGGACGAGACCGCAGCGGTGCATCATTATTGCAGGGTTCGCTGCGTGCGCGAGGCTCGATGCGCCCACCGGCGCCCCGGGGCGGTCATCTGCCGAACAGCCGCGATCTATTCGGTCGCGCCATCAAATTGACTGTAGAATCAAGGTTTGGCAGCAAGGACACTCGAACAACGATGGCAGCGATCGCCGGACCCTGCGCGCTGATCTGCGGATCAGTCGCGTATGACACGATTTTGGTATTCCCCGACCGCTTCCAGGCACACATCCTGCCCGACAAGCTGCACATCCTGAACGTGGCCTTCCTCGTGCCCGAGATGCGCCGGGAGTTCGGTGGCTGTGCCGCCAATATTGCCTACGGCTTGTGCTTGCTGGGCGATGTCGGTCTGCCGATGGCCGCGGTCGGGCACGATTTCGGACCGTATCGCGAGCGTCTGACCGCGGCGGGCATCTCCCTGGACTACGTCCGCGTGGTTCCGGAGGCCTTTACCGCCCAGGCCTACATTACGACCGACCTGGACGACAACCAGATCACGGCTTTTCATCCCGGTGCGATGCAATATGCCCAGTCGAATCAAGTCTCGGACGTGACCGCCGATATCCGACTCGGGATCGTCGCACCGGACGGCCGGGACGCCATGATCGAACATGCCGCGCAATTCGCGGCGGCCGAGATCCCGTTCATCTTCGACCCCGGTCAGGGCTTGCCGATGTTCGGCGGCGACGAACTCAAACGGTTCATCGCCCAGGCCAGTTGGGTGGCCGTCAACGATTACGAGTGGGGTATGCTGCAACAAAAGACGGGCTACACGGCGGCGGAAATCGCGTCCCAGGTCGACGCCCTGATCGTGACCCGGGCCGGCGAGGGCTCGGAAATTCACACCAAGGGCCGGACGCTGCGCGTTCCCGCCGCGACCGCCCGGGCGCTCGTCGATCCGACTGGTTGCGGCGATGCCTATCGGGCTGGTCTAATTCACGGCTTGCTGCGTGGCCTCGATTGGGACCTCACGGGACGGATCGCCTCCCTGATGGGGGCGATCAAGATCGAATCGCGCGGGCCGCAGAACCACCGGTTCACGAGACCTGAGTTCCTGCGGCGTTTCCAGGAAAATTTCGGCGAACAATACGGCCAAGAGGCCCTAGGACTGTAAAGCATGAGCAAGAGCTTTTCGTTTACCTCCGAATCGGTTTCCGAGGGTCATCCGGACAAAATCGCCGACCAGATTTCCGATGCGATACTCGATGCCATCCTGAAGGCCGACCCGCGCGGGCGCGTGGCCTGCGAGACCCTGGTCAAGACGGGGGTCGTGATCGTCGCCGGTGAGGTGACCACGAGCGCCTGGGTCGACGTCGAGGCCATCGTGCGCAAGACTGTGCTCGACATCGGCTACGACACCTCGGATATGGGCTTCGACGGAGCGAGCTGCGGCGTGCTCAACATCATCGGCAAGCAGTCTCCGGATATCGCCCAGGGCGTCGACCGCAAGGACGAACGGAAGCAGGGTGCGGGCGACCAGGGCTTGATGTTCGGTTACGCGACCAACGAGACCGACGTCCTGATGCCCGCGGCGATCACGCTCGCCCATCGACTCGTCAAGAAACAGGCGCAAGTGCGCAAGAACGGCAAGCTCGGCTGGCTGCGTCCCGACGCGAAGAGCCAGGTCACCCTGCGCTACGAGAACGACGTGCCGGTGGGCCTGGAGGCCGTCGTGCTCTCGACGCAGCACAGCGACGACGTCAGCACCAAGCATCTGCGCGAGGCGGTCATGGAGGAGATCCTGAAGCCGGTGCTGCCGGCGAAATGGATCGACAAGCGCACGAAATACCACATCAATCCGACCGGGCGCTTCGTGATCGGCGGACCCGTCGGCGATTGCGGCCTCACGGGCCGCAAGATCATCGTCGACACCTACGGCGGCTTTGCCCGCCATGGCGGCGGCGCGTTCTCGGGCAAGGATCCCTCCAAGGTGGATCGCTCGGCCGCCTATGCCGCCCGGTACGTCGCCAAGAACATCGTCGCCGCCGGTCTCGCCGAGCGCTGCGAAGTCCAGGTGTCCTACGCGATCGGCGTCGCCGAGCCGACCTCGATCATGGTCGAGACCTTCGGCACGGGCAAACTGCCGGACAAGCGGCTGACCCAGATCGTGCGAGCGCATTTCGACCTGACCCCGTACGGCTTGCGGGAGATGCTCGATCTCGCGCGTCCGATTTATCAGAAAACAGCGTCCTACGGCCATTTCGGCCGCAAGGAAGAAGAGTTCAGCTGGGAGCGCACCGACAAGGCCGATGCGCTCGCCGCGGAATTGAAGTCATCGCGCGCCGCCTGAGAAGCGCCGTCAATCTAGGAGTACAGACGACATGAATGCAGCCATCAAACAAGTTCCCGACTACCTGGTCAAGGACCTGTCGCTCGCCGAATTCGGCCGCAAGGAAATCGCGATCGCCGAGACCGAAATGCCGGGCCTCATGGCGATCCGCCACGAGTTCGCTGCCCGGCAGCCGCTGCGCGGCGCGCGCATCACCGGTTCCCTGCACATGACGATCCAGACGGCGGTGCTGATCGAGACGCTGAACGCGCTCGGCGCGCAGGTCCGCTGGGCCTCGTGCAACATTTATTCGACCCAGGATCATGCGGCCGCGGCGATCGCCGCCGGCGGCACCGCGGTCTTCGCCACCAAGGGCGAGACGCTGACCGAGTACTGGGACTACACCCACCGCATTTTCGAATGGCCCGATGGCGGCTACTCGAACATGATCTTGGACGACGGCGGCGATGCGACCCTGTTGCTGCACTTGGGCGCCAAGGCGGAAAAGGATCTCTCGCTCCTCGCGAAGCCGGGCAGCGAAGAAGAGGAGTGTCTGTTCGCCGCGATCAAGGCCAAGCTCAAGGTCGATCCGAAGTGGTATTCGACGCGGCTCGCGAAGATCAAGGGCGTGACCGAGGAAACCACGACGGGCGTCAAGCGTCTCTACCAGATGGCCAAGGACGGCGAGCTCGCCTTCCCGGCGATCAACGTCAATGACTCGGTCACCAAGTCCAAGTTCGACAATCTGTACGGTTGCCGCGAATCGCTGGTCGATGCGATCAAGCGCGCGACCGACGTCATGATCGCCGGCAAGGTTGCGGTCGTCGCCGGCTATGGCGACGTGGGCAAGGGCTCCGCCCAGGCGCTGCGGGCGCTGTCGGCGCAGGTCTGGGTCACCGAAATCGATCCGATCTGCGCGCTGCAGGCCGCAATGGAAGGCTATCGCGTCGTGACCATGGAATACGCGGCCGACAAGGCCGATATTTTCGTGACCGCCACGGGCAATCTGCACGTGATCACCCACGAGCACATGAAGCGCATGAAGGATCAGGCGATCGTCTGCAACATCGGGCATTTCGACAACGAGATCGAGGTCGCGGCGCTCAAGCAGTACACCTGGGACAACATCAAGCCCCAGGTCGATCACGTCATTTTCCCCGACGGCAAGCGCATCATCCTGCTCGCCGAGGGCCGGCTCGTGAATCTCGGCTGCGGCACGGGCCATCCGTCCTATGTCATGAGCTCCTCGTTCGCGAATCAGGTGCTCGCGCAGATCGAGTTGTTCGGCAACACGAAGGACTACCCGGTCGGCGTCTACGTCTTGCCGAAGCACCTCGACGAGAAGGTCGCCCGCCTGCAGCTGTCCAAGCTGCGCGCCGAGTTGACCGAGCTCACGGACGCGCAGGCGCGCTACATCGGCGTCACGCCGCAGGGCCCTTACAAGACGGATCAGTACCGGTACTAGGGCGATGACGCAGACGGCGACGGTCCTCGACGGCAAGGCCGTCGCCGCCCGGGTGCGCGCGGAAGTCGCGGTGCGAGCCGCGGCGTTCGCGACGGCGCGGGGCCGGCCTCCCGGCCTTGCGGTCGTGCAGGTCGGGGCGAATCCCGCTTCCTCCGTGTACGTGCGCAACAAGCGCAAGGCCTGCGCCGAGGCCGGGATCGCCTCCTTCGCGTACGATCTGCCGGAGACCGTGACCCGGGCCGAGTTGCTGGCCTTGGTCGAGCGACTCAATGCCGACGCCCGCGTCGACGGGATCCTGATGCAGCTGCCGCTGCCGCCCGGCCTCGATGCCAACGAGATCATGGATGCGATCGATCCGGCCAAGGACGTCGATGGCTTCCATCCGCACAACACGGGTTTGTTGGCACAAAAGCGGCCCCGCTTGCGGCCCTGCACGCCTTTCGGCGTGATCCGCCTGGCCCAGGAATACGGCATCGCCTTGCGCGGTCTGCGGGCCACCGTGGTCGGCGCTTCGAACATCGTCGGCCGGCCGATGGCCCTGGAACTGCTGCTCGCCGGGGCCACCGTGACCGTCTGTCATACCGGCACGCGCGACCTGCGCGCGGAAGTCGAACGCGCCGAACTCGTGGTCGCGGCGGTCGGGCGTCCCGGCATGGTGCCGGGCGAATGGATCCGGGAGGGCGCCGCGGTCTTCGACGTCGGGATCAATCGCACGGAGTCCGGCAGCCTCGTCGGTGATGTCGATTACGAGGCGGCCCGTTTGCGTGCCGGCTGGATCACCCCGGTGCCCGGCGGGATCGGACCGATGACGATCGCCATGCTCTTGTCCAACACCGTCGATGCGGCGACCGCCGCGGTCTGAGCGCGTCATCGGTCGAGGCGCTCCGGTCGCTGGTTTGCAGCGGCCCGGTAGTATACTCGGCGGCTGATGCCGGTCCCGCTGCCAGGGCCCGGCCATAGGAGCCCCGATGGCCGTAGTTGCGAGTTCGAAGGTCTACCCCGACGCCGTGAGTGCCTTGCGCGACGTGCTTCGCGACGAGCTGACCTTGATGGCCGGTGGGTTTGGTGCCTGCGGCGTTCCGGAGAATCTGATCGCCGCGGTCCGTGAACTCGGCGCCCGCGGTCTCACGTTCATCTCGAATAACGCCGGCCTCGACCATTTCGGGCTCGGCACCCTGCTGCAGACCCGTCAGATCCGCAAGATGATTTCCTCCTACGTCGGCGAGAACAAGGAGTTCGAGCGTCAGTACCTCGCCGGCGAGCTGGAACTCGAATTCAATCCGCAGGGCACGCTCGCCGAGCGCATCCGTGCGGGCGGTGCCGGCATTTATGGCTTCTACACCCGCACCGGCGCGGGCACTCTCGTCGCCGACGGCAAGGAACAGCGGGTGATCGACGGCGAGACCTACGTGCTCGAGACCGGACTCGTTGCGGACCTCGCCCTGGTCAAAGCCTGGAAGGGCGACACCGAGGGCAACCTGGTCTATCGCAAGACCGCGCGTAACTTCAATCCGCCGATGGCCACCGCGGGACGGATCACGATCGCCGAGGTCGAGACCCTCGTCGAGGTCGGCGAACTCGATCCCGACCAGGTGCACACGCCGGGCATTTACGTGCAAAGGATCATAGCCGGCGGCAATTACTCGCGCCTGATCGAAAAGCGTACCGTCCGGCCGCGCGCAGGGAGTTCCGATGCCGTGGTCGCGTGAGCAGATGGCGGCGCGCGCGGCGCGCGAACTGGCCGACGGCTATTACGTCAACTTAGGCATCGGTATTCCGACGCTGGTGGCGAATTACATCGCGCCGGGACTCAAGGTCGTCCTGCAGTCGGAAAACGGCATGCTCGGCATGGGTCCCTTCCCCTATGCCGGGGACGAGGATCCGGATTTGATCAACGCGGGCAAGCAGACGGTCACCGAGCTGCCGATGACGTCGTACTTCTCCTCCGCCGACAGCTTCGCGATGGTGCGCGGCGGTCACATCGACCTCTCGGTGCTGGGCGCGATGGAGGTCTCCGAGCAGGGCGACCTCGCCAACTGGATGGTCCCCGGCAAGGTCGTCAAAGGCATGGGCGGCGCCATGGATCTGGTCGCCGGCGTCAAGCGCGTCGTCGTCGTGATGGAGCATGGCGCCAAGGACGGTACGGCGAAATTCAAGCCCCGCTGCGAGCTGCCCCTGACCGGCGCGAACGTCGTCGATCTCTTGATCACGGATCTTGCGGTGTTCTCGCGTCCCTCACGCAAGGAGCCGTTCCGTCTGATCGAGATCGCGCCGGGTATTTCATCGCAGGAATTACGCGCCAAGACGCCCGCGCACTATCTTGAATGACGGGCGTGGGCGAATGACGGGCGTGGGCGAATGACGCTGACCCATCTGCAGCGGCTCGAGGCCGAGAGCATCCACATCCTGCGCGAGGTGGTCGCGGAGTGCGAGCGCCCCGTGATGCTCTACTCGATCGGCAAGGACAGCTCCGTGATGCTGCATCTGGCGCGCAAAGCCTTCGCGCCGGCCAAACCGCCGTTCCCGTTGTTGCACATCGCGAGCGGCTGGGATTTTCGCGAGATGCTCGAGTTCCGCGACGCGACGGTCCGCCGTTTCGGCCTGTCGCTGCTGGTCCACACCAACGAGGAGGGCCGGCGCACGGGAGTCAAACCCTGGTCGCCTGGCACGGCCTATGCCGACCTCATGCTCACCCAGGCGCTGCGCCAGGCGCTCGACACCCACGGCTTCGATGCCGCCTTCGGCGGCGGCCGGCGCGACGAGGAGAAGAGCCGCGCCAAGGAGCGGATCTTCTCGTTCCGGGCCAGCGGCCATCGCTGGGATCCGAAGAATCAGCGGCCCGAGCTCTGGCAGCTCTACAACGCGCGCAAACATCGCGGCGAGAGCATCCGCGCCTTCCCGCTGTCGAACTGGACCGAACTCGACATCTGGCAGTACATCCATCTCGAGCAGATTCCGCTCGTCTCGCTCTACCTCGCGAGGGAGCGCCCCGTCGTGCGCCGCGAGGGCCGATTGATCATGGTCGATGACGAGCGGCTGCCGCTCGCCCCCGGGGAGAAGATCGAGAATCTGAGCGTGCGCTTTCGCACCCTTGGCTGCTATCCCCTGACCGGTGCGACACCGAGCACCGCGACCCGGCTCGTCGAGGTGATCGGCGAGATGCTGCTCGCGACCGGGTCCGAGCGCGAAGGGCGGGCCGTCGATCACGACGCCGCGGCTTCGATGGAAAAGAAGAAGCAGGAGGGCTATTTCTGATGAGCGCGGCGCACCCACCGGCCGCACTGGACATCGAGGCCTACCTCGATCGGCACCGCTACAAGAGTCTGTTGCGCTTCATCACCTGCGGCTCCGTCGACGACGGCAAGTCCTCGCTGATCGGACGCCTGTTGTACGAGACGAAGATGATCTTCGCCGATCAGCTCGCCGCGCTCGAGAGCGATTCGAAGCGGATCGGCACGCGCGGCGGGGAGATCGATTTCGCGCTGCTCGTCGACGGGCTGGCCGCGGAACGGGAGCAGGGCATCACGATCGACGTCGCCTACCGCTTTTTTTCCACCGAAAAACGCAAATTCATCGTCGCCGACACGCCGGGCCACGAACAGTACACGCGCAACATGGTGACCGGCGCCTCGACGGCGGATCTGGCCGTGATCCTCATCGATGCGCGCAAAGGCGTGCTCACGCAGACCCGCCGCCACAGCTACCTGGTTTCCTTGCTGGGCACGCGGCACATCGTGCTCGCGATCAACAAGATGGATCTGGTCGACTATTCGCAGCAGGTCTTCGAGAAGATCGAGCGCGAATATCGCGAGTTCGCGGCGCAGCTGCGGCTCGGGCAGGTCACCGCGATCCCGGTTTCGGCCGTTGCCGGCGACAACATCGTCGCGGCGGGTTCGCGCATGCCCTGGTATCGGGGCAAGACCCTGCTCGCGCATCTCGAGGACGTGGTGATCGACGAGGGGACGACGGCGCAGCCCTTCCGCCTGCCGGTGCAGTGGGTGAACCGGCCGAACGCCGAGTTTCGCGGTTTCGCCGGCATGATCGCGAGCGGCGTGGTCAGAACGGGGGATTCCGTGCGCGTGCTGCCCTCGGGCCGCACGAGCCGGATCGCGCGCATCCTCTCGGCCGCGGGCGACGTGCCGCAGGCGCTGGCCGGCGAGTCGGTCACGCTGACGCTGGTCGACGAAGTCGACGTCAGTCGCGGCGACGTGCTCGCGGCGGCGGATGCCTCGCCCGCCATCGCGAACCAATTCGAAGCGACGATGATCTGGATGCACGAAACGCCCCTGATGCCGGGCCGCGCCTATCTCGTCAAGATCGGAACGAAGACCGTCTCCGCGAGCATCGCGCCGATCAAATACCGCATCGACGTCAACACGCTCGAACAGCGGCCGGCCAAGCGACTCGAGCTCAACGACATCGGCGTCTGCGGTGTCGAGTTCGGCAGCGCAGTCGCCTTCGAGACCTACGAGGACGATCGCACGCTCGGCGGCTTCATCGTGATCGACCGGGTCACCAACGACACCGTGGGCGCGGGGCTGCTGCGCGCGGGCATGCGCCGCTCGGACAACGTGCATTGGCAGGCGCTCGACGTCAACAAGCGGGCGCGCGCGCAGTTGAGCCATCAGAAGCCCTGCATCCTCTGGTTCACGGGACTCTCGGGCGCGGGAAAGTCGACGATTGCCAATCTCGTCGAGAAAAAGCTGCACGCCGACGGCCGGCAGACCTACCTGCTCGACGGCGACAACGTGCGCCACGGCCTCAACAAGGACCTGGGCTTCAGCGACGAAGACCGCGTCGAGAATATTCGTCGCGTCGCCGAGGTCGCCCGTCTGATGCTGGACGCGGGCCTGATCGTGCTGGTCTCGTTCATCTCCCCGTTCCGCGCCGAACGCGCGCTGGCGCGCAGCCTGGTCGAGCCTGGTGAATTCATCGAAGTGTTCGTCGATACGACCCTCGGTGCGGCCGAGGCGCGCGACGTCAAGGGCCTGTATGCCAAGGCGCGGCGCGGCGAGCTGAAGAATTTTACCGGGATCGACTCTCCCTACGAAGCGCCCGAGAATCCGGAATTGCGGCTCGATACCGCCCAACTTGCGGCGCAGGCGGCGGCCGAGGTGGTCATCGCGCATCTGCGCGAGGTCGGGATCATCGACGTGGATCTGACCTGGGAAATTTGATGAACCCGGCGCAGCTGTGGTGGGGGCTGCTGTTCAGTTCGATCGGTCTGGGGTTCTTTCTTTACGGCAGGAAACAACGCGCTCCCTGGCCGCTCGTCTGCGGAATCGCGCTGATGATCTATCCTTACTTCGTGGCCAACGCCTGGTGGCTCGTGGCGATCGGCGTCGCGCTGACGGCGATTCCCTGGTTCCTGAGGGACTGAGCGGTTCCCGAGGGACCGAGCAGTTCCTGAGGGACCGAGCGGTTCCCGCGTGTGACGCTAGGCGCCCGCCGCCGCGTTCGCCGCGGCGTTGGCGAGCTTCACTTCCGCGCGCCGCCGTTGTTCCTCGCGCACGTCCTCGGTCGTCAGGTTCGTGTTCGCCGCGATGATCGCGATCAGCCGATGCTCCGGATCCCGGGGCAGCGTCACCTCGTGCAGCCGCTCCCAGATCCGAATCCGCTCCTCGGCGGTCTTGAGGCGCGAGGACTGTTCGGCGAGGTCGAAGCGTCGGCGCTCCGCGTTCTCCGCCTGCTGATGGGCAAGACGGGCGCGAAAATCCATTGTGGGGTCGTCGGACGGTTGAATCGGGGGCCGGCCGTTCAAATAACTGGATTTCTCTTGCATCAGACGGAACTCCGAACTAGGTGCGGACACGGTACCATTGTCCGGCTATAGGCACGACACAATTTTGGATCGCGGAGAGACCATGCCCATTCAACTGTATGACGTTTCCATCCCTGTTTTGGCCCGGGGGCTCACGAACCTGAACGGCCTGCTCGAGAAGGCGGCCGCGCACGCGGCGGCGAAGAAATTCGATGCGGTGGGCCTGCTGCAGGCTCGCCTGGCACCCGATATGTTCCCGTTCGTGCGCCAGGTGCAAGTCGTTTGTGACAGTGCCAAGGGCGCAGCCTCCCGTCTGGCGGGCGTCGAGAATCCACGACACGAGGATCACGAGGCGAATTTCGCGGAACTGCAGGCGCGCGTCGCGAAAACCCTGGAATTCGTGAATAGCTGCACGGCCGCCCAGCTGGAGGGCGCCGAGACGCGCGAGATCGTGCTGAGCTTTCCGACGCACAGCTTGAAGTTCACGGGCCTGAGCTATTTGACGAGCTTTGCGCTGCCGAATTTCTACTTTCACCTGACGACCGCCTACGACCTGTTGCGCGCCAACGGCGTCGAACTCGGCAAGCGGGATTTTCTCGGCCAGTTCTCCTAAGGGGCCAGCTCCGCCGAGGGCGGCCCGCCCCCCACGTAGGGATCGCGCCGCGGTAGGTGCTTGTCCTACTTGTCGTGATCCTCGGCGTCGGGCGGAATGCGCCCATTGCCGTGCGATCATCCGGGTATGTCTACGATCCTGTCCATCAATGGCGGCTCCTCGAGCATCCGCGCGGTGCTCTACGATGCTTCCCCCGAATTGCGGTGGCGGTACGCCGCGAGCATCGACCGGATCGGCGTGCCGGGTACGCGATTGGCGCTCGCGGACGAGGTGGGCGTGGCGACGCACGAGGAGGCGGTTAACGGCATCGCGGATCATCGCAGTGCCGCTCGCTATTTGTTCGATCGCTTGGACGCGAGTGGTCTTTGCGCCGATCTCGTCGCCGCGGGTCATCGCGTCGTCAACGGGGGTCTGCGGACCGCTGCGGCGCGGATTACGCCGCCGCTGATCGCCGAGTTGCAAGACCGCGCGCCGCTCGATCCCGAACATCTCCCGCGGGAGATCGAGCTGATCGAGTCGCTGCGTGAGCGCAGGCCGGGACTGCCCCAGGTCGCCTGTTTCGATACGGCGTTTCACCGCCGCATGCCGGCCGTCGCGAAACGCCTCGGTCTGCCGCGCCGCTATCAGGCGCAGGGCGTCGAGCGGCTCGGGTTTCACGGTCTGTCCTACGAGTATCTCGTCGGTGAACTGCGGCGCCTCGGCGAACCGGCCGCGACAGCGGGGCGCATGGTGATCGCGCACCTCGGCAACGGGGCGAGTCTGTGCGCGCTGCGCGACGGCGCGAGCATCGATACCTCGATGGGCTTCACGCCCGCCGCGGGAATCCTGATGAGCACCCGCAGCGGCGATCTCGATCCCGGTCTCGCCGATTATTTCGCGCGCACCGAGCAGATGTCGCCGCAAGGCTTTCAAACGATGACCACGCGCGCCTCCGGGCTGTTGGGGATCTCCGAAACGAGTTCGGACGTGCGCGATCTGCTCGCCGTCGAGTCGCGCGACGCCCGCGCCGCCGAGGCGCTCGAGTCCTTCTGTTATCAGGCCAAGAAGACCATCGGCGCGTATGCGGCCGCGCTCGGCGGTCTCGATGCCTTGACCTTCGCCGGTGGCATCGGCGAGCACGCGGCCCCGATCCGCGCGCGGATCTGCGCGGATCTGGAGTTTCTCGGCATCGAATTCGACGCCGGGGCCAATGCCGCCGCGTCGCTCCACGCGTCCGGGACCGCCTTGATCTGCACGGCCGCGAGCCGCGCGCGCGTGCGGGTCGTGCGCACCGACGAGCAGATCATGATCGCCGCGCAGACCCGCGACGTCCTCGGTATCGGCCCTTAGGAGACCGCAATGACGACCACCCCCGCAGCAGGACCCACGCTCGAGCCGGAGGCCTTGCGCAAGATCGATGCCTATTGGCGCGCGGCGAATTATCTGGCGGTCGGCCAGATCTACCTCTGTGCCAATCCGCTGCTGCGCGCGCCGCTCGAGCTCGCGCACATCAAGCGCATGCTGCTCGGTCATTGGGGCACGACACCCGGGCAGAACTTCATCTACACGCATTTGAATCGCGTCATCACGCGATACGACCTCGACATGATCTATTTGTCCGGTCCCGGGCACGGCGGCCCGGCGGTCGTCGCGGGCACCTACCTCGAGGGCAGCTACAGCGAGATCTATCCGAACATCAGTCAGGACCTCGCGGGTCTGCAGCGTCTCTTCCGGCAATTCTCGTTTCCCGGCGGTATTCCGAGCCACGCGTCGGCCGAGTGCCCCGGATCGATACACGAGGGCGGCGAATTGGGCTACTCGCTCAGTCACGCATTCGGCGCCGTCTTCGACAATCCGACCTTGATTGCCGCCTGCGTGATCGGCGATGGCGAGGCCGAGACCGGTCCGCTCGCGACGGCCTGGCATTCGAACAAGTTCCTGAATCCGGCGAGCGACGGCGCCGTCCTGCCGATTTTGCACTTGAACGGCTACAAGATCGCGAACCCCAGCCTGCTCGCCCGCATTCCGCGCGAGGAACTGACGCAGCTGCTGCGGGGCTACGGCTGGGAGCCGCACTTCGTCGCCGGACACGAGCCCGCGCTCATGCACGAGGCCATGGCCGCGACGCTCGAGCGGGTGGTCGAAACGATTCAATCGATCCAGCACGCCGCCCGCAGCGGGGGCGAGCAGTCGCGGCCGCGCTGGCCCATGATCGTGCTGCAGTCGCCGAAAGGCTGGACCGGTCCGAAGATCGTCGATGGCCAGCCCAACGAGGACTCCTTTCGCGCCCATCAAGTGCCACTGACCGATCCCGCCCATCACCCGGAGCATTTACGACAGCTCGAGGACTGGCTGCGCAGCTATCGTCCCGACGAGCTGTTCGACGCGAACGGCCGGCTGCTGCCCGAACTCGCCGCGCTCGCCCCCGGGGGTGCGAGACGCATGGGTGCCAACCCGCATGCCAACGGCGGCGCCCTCCTGCGCGAATTGCGCATGCCCGACTATGCCGATTACGCCGTCGAGGTGGCGACCCCCGGCGTCCCGGGCGGCGGCGATACCCGCGTGCTCGCCAAGTTCCTGCGGGACGTCGTGCGCCTGAACCAGGAGCCGCGCAACTTTCGGATCTTCGGACCCGACGAGACGATCTCCAATGGCCTGGAGGCCGTGTTCGAGGTCACGAACCGGCAATGGGAGGGGACGACCCTGCCCGGGGACCAGTACCTGGCGCGCGTCGGCAGCGTCATCGAGATGCTGAGCGAGCATCAATGCGAGGGCTGGCTCGAGGGCTATCTGCTGACGGGACGCCACGGACTGTTCAATTGCTACGAAGCGTTCATCCACATCGTCGATTCGATGTTCAATCAGCATGCCAAATGGCTCAAGGTCACCGCCCAGCTTCCGTGGCGGCGCAAGATCGCCTCGTTGAACTATCTGTTGTCCTCGCACGTATGGCGCCAGGACCACAACGGGTTCACGCATCAGGATCCGGGTTTTCTGGATCACGTGGTCAACAAGAAGTCGGAAATCGTCCGGGTCTATCTGCCCCCGGACGCGAACTGCCTCCTGTCCGTCATGGACCACTGCCTGCGCAGCCGCCACTACGTCAACGTGGTGATCGCCGGCAAGCACCCGGCGCCGCAGTGGCTCAGCCTGCCTCAGGCAATCGAGCATTGCGCGGCGGGGATCGGAATCTGGTCCTGGGCGAGCAACGATCAAACGGCGCAGCCCGACGCCGTGCTCGCCTGCGCCGGTGACGTGCCGACGCTCGAGACCCTGGCGGCGGTGACGATCCTGCGAGAACATCTGCCGCAGCTGCGGCTGCGCGTCGTCAACGTCGTCGATCTGATGAAGCTGCAGCCGGAGACCGAGCATCCCCACGGCCTCAGCGACCGGGACTACGACTCGCTGTTCCCGGCCGATCGGCCGACGATCTTCGCCTTTCACGGCTATCCCTGGCTGATTCACCGGCTCACGTACCGGCGCCGGAACCACGCCAACCTGCACGTGCGCGGCTATAAGGAGGAGGGCACGATCACGACGGCCTTCGACATGACGGTCTTGAACGAGCTCGACCGCTATCATCTGGCGATCGACGTCATCGACCGCCTGCCGGACCCCGGCAGTCCGGGCGCCTACCTCAAGCAGCAACTGCGCGACAAACTCGTGGAACACGGCCGCTACATTCGTGAGCACGGCGAGGACATGCCGGAGGTTCGCGAGTGGAACTGGAAGCGTGATCGGCTATCATGAGCCCATGGTTACCGACCCCTCAGCTGGCCGCCATGGATTCTCCTGGAGCGCCCGGGAATCCTGGTTCGCGACGATCGCCGGGCTCGCCTGGTTCGCCCTCGGGCTGCAGCTGTTGCTGACCTTCGAGAACCCGGCGAATTTGCCGGGCGGCCTCGCGGAGCGACTCAACAATCTCGTCAGTTATTTCACGATCTGGACCAATTTTTTGGTGGCCGCCAGCTTGACCGTCGTGCTGGTCGCACCGGATGGTCGCCTCGCGCGCCGGCTCCGAACCTCGGAATTCCTGACCGGCGTCGCGGTCGCGATCGCCTTCGTGTCGCTGGCCTACGAATTGCTGCTGCGCGGTTTATGGAAACAATCGGGCTGGTATTGGGTCGCGGATACCTTGTTCCACGACGTCGTGCCCGCGGGTTTCCTGCTGCTGTGGCTGCGGTTCGTCCCCAAGGGCGGCCTCGGTCCCCGGCACTTGACCGCCTGGCTGCTGTATCCCACGGTCTACTTCGTCTACGTCTTGCTGCGGGGTCTCGTCGTGGGACGCTATCCGTATCCCTTCATGGACGTGACCAGCCTCGGTTATGCGCATACGGTGATCAACGCGCTGGGACTGTTGCTCATGGTGGCGCTGCTCGGCGGCGTGTTCCTCGGGATCGATCGCCTGATGGGAGGCGCCGCGCCGCTGGCCCGCGCGACGAACCGCCCATGAGGCGCTGCGCGCGCGTCGGCGGGTTCCTGTTGCCCCTTTTCCTGCTCACCGCGTGTGCCACCATGCCCCAAGCTCCCATCGCCCCCGTCGCTCACGTCGATCTCGATCGCTTCATGGGTCCGTGGTACGTCATCGCGAGCATCCCGACCTTCCTCGAGAAGAATGCCTACGATGCGGTCGAATCCTATGCCCTGAACCCTGACGGAACGATTGCGACGACCTTCACGTTCCGCAAGGGCGGCTTCGACGGCCCGACGAAAACCATGAAACCGCACGGCTTCGTGCTCGACAAGGTGAGCAATGCCCGTTGGGGCATGCAGTTTGTCTGGCCGATCAAGGCGCAATATCTGATTGCGTATGTGGACGAGGCCTATACCGAGACGATCATCGCCCGCGACGCGAGGGACTACGTTTGGATCATGGCCCGCACGCCGAGCTTGAACCCGGGCGATTACGAGCGCTTACGCGCGCGGGTCGGCGCCCTGGGGTACGACACCAGCAAACTGCGTCTTGTCCCGCAGCAAGCTCGCTAGCGGAGGCCGGCGACCCCGACGCGTCAAGGCCCGCGGGGCCGACGCGCAAGCCCCGAGGCGCCCACTGGACGGCCGGCGGAGATAGGCGGAACATCGAGCGGGTGCCGCAGGCTAGGGACGGGGGTGGGAATGCTCGGCAGTGGCGGGTCGGAAACCGAAACGCAACATAGTGCGCGGCTGAGCCGCCTGTACCACGCCCTGCGCCGTACCAATCGGGCCTTGTTGCGTGAGCGCGACCGCGACGAACTCCTGCGGGAGGTGTGCCGGGCCGCGGTCGAGGAAGGCGGCTTTCTGCTCGCATGGGTCGGCCGTCACGATCCTGCCACCGGATCGATCGATGTCCTTACGCAGTGCGGCGATGAGAATGGCTATTTACGGTCCCTGAACATCCGCGTCGACGGACCGCTCGAGGCGGATGGACCGGCGGCGCGGGCATTCAAGACCGGCCGTCCCTACGTCGCGAACGACTTTTTGACGGACCCGTCGGCGCGGCCTTGGTTCGAGGCCGCGCGGCGCCGCGGCATCCGCGCGGCGGCGGTCTTCCCGGTGAGTTTCCACCAACAGCCCTGGGGCGTCCTGTGCCTCTATGGAGCGGAGGCGGGCTACTTTCGCAGCGAAGAGTTGGCCCTGCTCGACGAGATGGCCGCCGACATCAGTTTCGGGCTGGAGAACTTCCATCTCGAGGGTGTTCGCCGCCAGGCCGACGAGATCGGCCGGCACTTCGCCGCGATCGTCGAGTCCACCAATGATGCGATCCTGAGCAAGTCCCCCACCGGGCGGATCACGAGTTGGAATTCCGCGGCCGAACGCATGTTCGGCTACCGGGCCGAGGAGATCATCGGCCGCGATATTTTGACCTTGATCCCCGCCGATCGGGTCACCGAGGAGCCCGAGATCCTCGCACGCATCGCCAAGGGCCAGCGCATCGTCGACTTCGAGACCGTGCGGGTGCGCAAGAACGGCGTCTACTTCCCGGTCTCCGTGACGATCTCGCCGCTCAAGTCGGCGGATGGCGTGGTGACCGGCGCCTCGAAGATCGTGCGCGACCTGAGCGACCGGCGGCGCGCGGAGTCGGCGTTGCAGGAGGCCGAGCTGCAGTTCAAGACCATCGTCGAGCAGCTGGGCGAGGGTTTGCTGATCTACGACATGGATCGCAACCTGCTCGCTTCCAACGCCGCCGCCAAGACGATACTGGGTTTTACCGCCGACGAAGCGTTCCCGGGAACGCCGCAAGAATTCCTCGCTCTCCTCGAGCTGTCCGACCTCGACGGCAGGCTGTTGCGGCCCGGCGAGGGTCCGGTCAGCCGGATCGCGCGGGGAGAGGAGTTGCGGGACGTGGAGTTTCGGGTGCGGCGCCGAGGTCATGCCTGGGAGCGCACGCTCGCGTACTCCGGGTCCCAGGTGCGCCGCCTGGGGGGCCGCCCCCTGCTGTTCGCGATCTTTCGCGACGTCACGGAGCAGCACCGTGCGGCCCGGGCGCTGCGCGAAGCCAACGCGGAACTCGAGGGACGCGTGCTCGCGCGGACGGCCGAGCTCGCGATCGCCAAGGAGCGGGCGGAGGAGGCGGACCGCCTGAAGTCCTCGTTCCTCGCGACCATGTCGCACGAGCTGCGCACGCCGCTGAACTCGATCATCGGCTTCACCAGCATCGTCTTGCAGCAGATGGCCGGCCCGCTCAACGAGGAACAGACGAAACAGCTCGGCATGGTGCGTCAGAGCGCGCGCCATTTGCTGGCGCTGATCAATGACGTGCTGGACATTTCCAAGATCGAGGCCGGGCAGATGAGCATTCAAGCGGCGCTCTTCGACGCCGACGAGACGATCCGCCGCGTCGTGTCCAGCATCGAACCCCTGGCGGCGCGCAAGGGGCTCGCCGTGCGCATCGACTGCCCTGGAATGATCGGTCGGATCCGCAGCGACGCGCGCCGCGTCGAACAGGTGCTGCTCAACCTGCTGGGTAACGCCGTGAAATTCACCGACCACGGCGAGATCTGCCTTGCGGTCAACCGCTCCGCGCACGTTCCACCCACCCTGGTCTTTCGAATCACCGACACCGGGATCGGCATCGACGCGCAGGAGCTAAAGCATTTGTTCCAATCGTTCCGCCAGCTCGATTCGGGATTGACGCGGCAACACGAGGGCACCGGACTGGGCCTTGCGATCTCGCAGCACCTCGCCGGTCTGCTCGGAGGGAGTCTGGTCGCGAGCAGCACGCCCGGCATCGGCAGCGAGTTCACGTTCACGCTGCCGCTCGATACGGGGGAGTCTGCTTGAGCGGCACGATCCTGCTGATCGAGGACAACCCGCAGAACCGGTATTTGGCGACCTTTCTGCTCGAGCGAGCGGGCTATTCCGTGGTGTCGGCGAACGACGGCAAAGAAGCGCTGCAGCTCGTCGCGCGCGTCGTGCCGCGCGCAATCCTGCTCGACATCCAGCTGCCC
>Ga0116230_10000961_pt1 | contig 26374 bp, 25 predicted proteins | sample S1TSphfallax_3_FD_88678 | JGI IMG/M metagenome (GOLD analysis project Ga0116230, IMG submission 88678) | Host-associated microbial communities from peat moss isolated from Minnesota, USA - S1T2_Fd - Sphagnum fallax MG | ecosystem: Host-associated > Plants > Peat moss > Unclassified | place... | reverse complement strand
ACGCCTGTCTCAGCGATGGCGCGAACGGTCTGCAGGGAGACGCCGCCTGACGCCTCGAGGCGGATGGACGCCCCCGCGCCGGCGCGGGTCAGGGCGACTGCGCGCCGAAGGTCGTCCAGGGTGAAGTTGTCGAGCATGATCACGTCCGGATGAAAGGGAATGGCCTCGGCGAGCTGATCGAGCGAATCCACCTCAACCTCCACCGGCGTCAAATGCCCCTTGACCGCCTTGGCCCGACGAAGGGCGGCGGCGACGCCGCCCGCAGCCGCCACGTGGTTGTCCTTGATCAGGATCGCATCGTCCAGGCCATAGCGGTGGTTGACGCCGCCGCCGCAGCGCACGGCGTATTTCTCCAGGGCGCGCAGGCCGGGGGTGGTCTTGCGCGTGTCTACAATGACCGCCGGCAGCCCTTCGACGGCGCTGACGTAGGCGGCGGTGAGGGTGGCGACCCCGGAAAGCCGGCACATGAGATTAAGGGCGGTGCGTTCGGCGGTGAGGAGGGCCCGCGCTCGGGCGTCGACCCTGGCGATGGGCGTGTGCGCGGGAGCGTCGGCGCCGTCGGGGATCAGGATCTCAAAAGCGGCGGTCGGGTCCAGGGCCTGGATCGCCAGGCGCGCGCACGCGAGGCCGGCGACGCGCCCAGCCCTCCGGGAGGCGAAGGCCGCGCGAAGCCTGGTCTCGGCGTCCACCAGGGCGGCGGTCACATCCCCGGCGCGGCCAAGATCCTCCAGGAGGGCGAGGCGGACCACGGGCTCCAGGAGGAGATCGGGAAGCGGCTCAGGAAAGACGCTCACGAGGCGGCGGCCTCAAGCGCTCGCGCGAGCTTGAGGCTCTCCCGCATGGCCAAAAGGGTGGTCTCGGTGCGCTTGGGCGCCGACAAGGAGGACGGGAAGTCCAAGCGGAAATGCCCACCGCGGCTCTCCTCGCGCCGCAGGGCGGCGCCGGCGATGAGGGTCGCGGCTTGGATCTCCGGCGCGGGCCCAAAGGCCGCCTCAAGGGCGGCTAGACGGTCGAGGATCTTCTTGAGCCCCTCGCCGGTGCGCACGACCCCGACATAACGGTCCATGGCCCGGCGAAGCTCCATGAGGGGCGCCGCCGGCAGGCGGGGCGGGACGACGCCGCGCCCAGGCCGCGAAGGGGCGCACGCCGCCGCCGCCGCCGCACCCGCGCGCGCGCCGAACACCGCCGCCTCGAGGAGGGAGTTGGAGGCGAGGCGGTTGGCGCCGTGAACGCCCGTCGAGGCGCACTCGCCCACGGCGTAAAGCCCCTCCAGGCTCGTACGGCCGATGCCGTCGGTCTTGATCCCGCCCATGTGATAGTGGGCCGCCGGCGCCACGGGGATGGGCGCGCGGCGTGGATCGATCCCCGCATGCATGCACGCGGCGAACACCGCAGGAAAGGCCTGCGGGAAATGCGCCCCCACCGCCGCCCGGGCGTCGAGGAAGGCGCCGCGATCTTCAGCTCTCTGGCGGGCGATGGCTCGGGCGACGACGTCGCGCGGCGCCAGGTCCCCGCGCGCGTCGTATCGGGCCATGAAGGGCGCTCCGGTGCGATCCACCAGCACCGCGCCCTCGCCGCGCAAGGCTTCCGTGGCGAGGGGCGCCGGATCGCGACCGATGTCGATAGCCGTCGGGTGGAACTGAACAAACTCAGGATCAGAGACTAAAGCCCCCGCCGCGGCGGCGAGGGCGAGGCCGACGCCTCGGGCGCTCTTGGGGTTGGTGGTGACGGTGTAAAGGCCGCCGACGCCCCCCGTCGCCAGGATCACCACCGGCGCTGAGACCTCAGTCAGGACGCCCTCGCGCTCCAAGAGCGCGCCGACGATGCGCCCCTCAGGATCAGCGGTGAGCGCCCTCGCCTCCCAGCCCTCCTTGACCTCAACGGCAAAGGATCCTCTGACGGCGAGGATCAGGGCGTTCATCACCGCGCGCCCGGCGCCGTCGCCCCCTACCCGGGCCACCCGGGGGCGGGAGTGGGCGGCCTCAAGGCTCTGAACAAAACGCCCCTCCGCGTCCCGATCGAAGGGGGCGCCCAAGGCGGCGAGGCGGCGGACCGCGTCCGGGCCCGCGTCGGTCAGGAGCGCCGCCGCCGCCGCATCCACAAGACCCGCGCCGGCGGCGATGGTGTCGGCCGCGTGTAAGGACGGCGAATCGTCCGGCGAGAGGGCTACAGCCACGCCGCCCTGCGCCCAGGCTGAGGCGCACCCCTCTCCGAGAGGCGCCGCCGCGGCCACCAGGACCCGGCGCCCGGCGTCGGCGGCGGACAGGGCCGCGGAAAGGCCGGCTAGGCCGGCGCCGATAACCAGGGGGCCGTCCCATTGAACATGGTCGGCGATGAAGGGTTGGGCCATGGGTTGAAGGACCTTGCTGTGCCAGTTGAACGTCAAAGGACGGGCGGCGACGGGCGGGCGCTTTGGGGAACGCCCTCGCGCTAGATCAGCTCCACATCCACCGTGTGTCGCGCTTTGACGAGGTCGTAGCGGGCCGGGGTCTTTGGCGGCGGCAAATCAATCATGCGCTGGACCGCCGCCCGAGCGCGCTCAGCCGTTTGGGGATCGACCTGGACCTCGTAACGGTCGTAAGCCAGGGCGTTGTAGACGCCCTCCAAGGTGATGCGCTTCATGTGCGGGCAGAGGTTGCACGGGCGCAGGAACTCCGTCTCCGGCGCGGTGCACGCCACATTGTCGGCCATGGAGCATTCGGTGATTAAAACCACCTGGCGCGGCTTGCGCTGCGCCACGTAGTCAGTCATGGCCGCCGTCGATCCGGTAAAGTCCGACACCGCCACCACCTCGGCGGGACATTCCGGATGGGCCAGCACCTCCGCATCCGGATAGGCCGCCTTAAGCTCCAGGATGTCCTCGGCCGTGAAGCGCTCATGCACCTCGCAGCGGCCGCGCCAGGCGATGATTTTCACCGCGGTTTGACGCGCCACGTTGCGGGCGAGGAACTCATCGGGGATCAGGATCACCCGCTCGGACCCCCAGGTCTTGGCGGCCCACTCCACCACCTGAACCGCATTGGCCGAGGTGCAGCACACGTCGGTCTCCGCCTTGACCTCGGCGGTGGTGTTCACATAGGTCACCACCGGGGCGCCGGGGTAGCGGGCCTTGATCATCCTGACGTCCGCGCCGGTGATGGAGCTCGCCAGCGAGCAGCCCGCCTCAAGGTCGGGAATCAGCACACGCTTGTCGGGGCAGAGCACCTTCGAGGTCTCCGCCATGAAGTGCACGCCGGCTTGGACAATAACCTCAGCGTCGCAGCGCTGGGCCTCGCGGGCGAGGCCGAGGCTGTCTCCCACATAGTCGCCCACGCCGTGGAAGATCTCCGGCGTCATGTAGTTGTGGGCCAGGATGACCGCGCCGCGGGCCTTTTTCAGGCGGTTGATCTCCGCGATGAGCGGCGCGTGGAGGCGCCACTCCAAGGGGGTGACCTGCCGCTTGAGCGTGTCCCAGATGGGCCGCGTCTCCTTCTCCACCAAAGGGGTGAAAGGAAAGGCGGGCCGGGGCGGCGCCAGAACATCGATGGCGAAGCGCGTCATTCCATCACCCTTATGCTCAAATTGAGCATTTCATGAACCGCAATAACACCGGGCGGGTTGGGCCCGGGGGTACTTATGCTTCAAATGAGCATATGTCCTAGAGGTAGTCGTAATGTTGTCATCATGCAAGGGGCGCCCCTGACGGCGCGCCCTAACATTTGACGCGCTCAAGGCGGGTTCAGGCGAGAACGGCGGCCTTGGCGTTGGCGACTCGCCCCCTGTGGTGCGCTTCCTCCGCCAGAAACCGTGCGGCCTCAAGGGCGGCCATGCACCCCATGCCCGCCGCGGTGACCGCCTGGCGGTAGACATCGTCGGTGACGTCGCCGCACGCGAAGACCCCGACGATGGCGGTGGAGGCCGACCCTGGTCGCACCTTAAGATAGCCATTGGCGTCGCGCTCAAGCTGCCCGTCGAAAAGCGCGGAGGCGGGCGCGTGACCGATGGCGATGAAGAGGCCGTCCACATCAAGATCCGTCGTCGTCCCTGTGGCGACCGACCGCAGCCTCACCCCGGTGACGCCCTTGGGTTGGTCGGAGCCCAAAACCTCGGCGACTTCGCTGTTCCAGACGACGTCCACCTTGGGATTGGCGAAGAGGCGCTCCTGCAGTATCCCCTCGGCCCTCAGCGCGTCCTTGCGGTGGATCAAGGTCACTTTGGACGCGAAATTCGTGAGGAACAGGGCCTCCTCCACCGCCGTATTGCCGCCGCCCACCACGGCGACGGATTTGCCGCGGTAAAAAAAGCCGTCGCAAGTGGCGCACGCGGAGACGCCGACGCCGCGGAAGGCCTGCTCGCTGGGCAGGCCGAGCCATTTGGCCTCAGCGCCCGTGGCGATGATCACCGTCTCCGCCAGAAACTCCGCCCCGCTGTCGCAGGTCAGGCGGAACGGCCGAACGCTCAGATCAGCGGACGTCACAATGTCATGGACGAACTCGGTCCCCACATGTTCGGCCTGGGCGCGCATCTGGTCCATGAGCCAGGGCCCCTGAATAACGTCCGCGAACCCGGGGTAGTTCTCCACATCCGTGGTGATGGTCAGCTGCCCGCCCGGCGTCAGTCCGGAGATGAGCACCGGCTCCAGGAGGGCCCGGGCGGCGTAAATGGCGGCGGTGTATCCGGCGGGACCTGAGCCGATGATGGCGACGCGGACCGGGCGGGGATCGGACATGGGCGGGGTTTCGCAGTTCTGGAGGGAGGGGAATACCGGGAGGCGCTTCTATGTAGTGCGCCCTAGGCAAGGAGCCTATCCCCGGGGCGCAACAGATGCGCAGCACGGCGAAAACGCCCCCGCCGCCGCGCGGCGGGGGCCGGGCCGTTGCGCCTCGTGCCTGCGACTGCTAGCCCATGGGCCGCATGGGGCCATGAAGGCCGCACAGTGAGACGTGAGCCATGAGCGCGCCCGAGAGCCCAAGGAGCCCTGACAAGGTCAGAGCCTTTCTTTGGGATATTCTGACGTTTGAGCGGATGATGACGGGTCCGGTGACCCACCTGATCTACTGGTCGGGCCTCGGCCTTATCCTTTTGATCGGCTTCGCCATCATCGGGGGCGCCGTGGGCTTGGGAATCCGGGACGGCTCCCCCCTGGGTCTAGCCCTCGCCTTCGCCACCCTGGTGGCGGGTCTTCTCATCATCCTCGCCCTGGTCCTGGTCTGGCGCGGCCTGAGCGAGTTCTACCTGGCGATCTTCAGGATCGCCGAAGACCTGCGCGCCCTGCGCCTCGCCGCGGATGCGGCGGAGACGCCCGAGACCCGCGCCCGCGTCTCCGTCAAAAGCGCCCAGGAGCACTAAGCCCGGCGCGGATGCATAAAGGACCGCGCTGGCTATAAGACCTCCGGAAGCGGCGGGGTTTGTGGGGGCGCTCTTAAGCCAAGGGGTCTTGCTAGCGCCCGCGGGAAGCTGGAGAAGACCGGCCGGAAGAGACCCTCGCCATGTCAGACCACCCCTTCAACGCCCCAACCCCTGAGCGCGGGCGCGTCATCGCAACGCTCAACGGAGTGAAAGACCCCAAGACCGGACGGGGCCTAGGGGAAGCCGGCCTTGTGCAGGCCCTCGTCCTGCGGCCTGGGCGCGTCGGGTTCATGCTGGAGGTGGACCGTACGGAGACGGCTCTTTACGCGCCGATCCGGGATGCGGCCGAAGCCGCCCTCTCCGGTCTGCCCGGCGTCGAAAAGGTGCAGGTGGTCCTGACGACAAAAGACCGCCCGCCGGGCGTCTCACACGCTGCCCCACAGGGCGTCTCACGGGGCGTCTCACAGGGCGCGCAAACGGAGCCGCGGTCCGCCCGCCCCGTGCGCGCGACGCCCGCCATGAAGCCCGCCCATGTGCGCCAGGTCATCGCCGTCGCCTCCGGAAAAGGCGGCGTCGGCAAATCCACCGTGGCGGTCAACCTCTCGACCGCCCTCGCCGTCCTCGGGTACGGCGTCGGTCTCCTGGACGCGGACGTCTACGGCCCCTCGGTTCCCCGCATGCTCGGTCTGACGCAAAGACCGGTCCTCGGATCGGACAAGAAACTTGTTCCGCTCCTCGCCTTTGGCATGAAAGTCGTTTCCATCGGCCTCCTGGTGGACGAGGGCGCGCCCATGATCTGGCGCGGGCCCATGGCCTCGTCCGCCCTTGGCCAGCTGCTTGACGACGTGGCCTGGGGCGCGCCGGAGGCGCCCTTGGACATCCTCGTCATCGACATGCCGCCCGGCACCGGAGACGTCCAGCTGACCCTGGCGCAGAAGGTCCGTCTCGACGGCGCCGTCATCGTCTCAACGCCCCAGGAGGTGGCCCTCATCGACGTGCGGCGCGGCGCGGCCATGTTCCAGCAGACCCACACGCCGATCCTCGGGGTTATCGAGAACATGGCCTACTTCCCCGATCCGGCCACCGGCGAGCCCATCGAGATCTTCGGCCGAGGCGGCGGACGGCGCGTGGCCGAAGAGGTGGGCGCGCCGTTCCTTGGCGAACTGCCCTTGGACATCAGTCTGCGGCGGAGCGGCGACGATGGCGTGCCCGTGGTCGTCTCGAACCCAGACGGCGCGTCAGCGATAGCCTTCCTTGGCCTCGCCGCGGCTGTGGCCGACGCCTTGAAGCACGGCGGTGCGCAAAAACCCGCGCCCTTGATTGAGATCCGGGACTAAAGCCTACGGCTGGGGGCCGCCGTAACCCGCCGGCGGCTGGCGCAGACCCGGCTGATCCTCGCCCTGATTACCGCCACGCTGGTCCGACGCCCCCTGGAGGGTCTCCCGGTCAAAGATCTTCTGCTGCGATGGGCTGAGGGCGGCGTAGAAGGTTTTCACCGCCTCGCCCTGGCGACGGATCGTCTGCACGTTCTGCTGCATCTCCGCATCGATGAGGTCGACCCGGCGCGGCGTCGGCAGGGAGGCCATCATGGAGATCGCCGCCTGATGACGCGCCTGGGCGGCCGGATCCGGAGCGATGGCGGCCTGGTAGGCGCGCCACGCGTCCTCCTGCGCCGGCGTGAGGCGAAGGGCGTCGTGCAGAGCCGCGAGGTTGGGCGCCGAGGCCTGCTGTTGGGCGGCCGCCGGCCCGACGCCGGCGCCGGCCCCGACCAGCGCCACCGCGGCGAGGGCGGATAGAAGTACTGGCAATTTCATCGTTGAGCGCCTTTGCGCGAGGATTAAGATGCCCCCGCCGGCCATATCGGCGCTCCGCCCTTGAAGCGCAACGGAGTTGAGCACACATCTTATGCCGGGCGGGGCTTGGATTTGGAGAGTACGATGAACAGGCTGAAGGCGACGATCCTAGCGTCTGCTCTTGCGGCCGGCGTGGCGGCGGCGCCTTTGGCGGCGTCGGCTCAGGGCCACGGCGGCGGGCATGGCGGCGGCGCTGCGCATGCCGGCGGGTACGGCGGTTTCCATGGCGGCTACCATGGCGGCTACGGCGGCTATCACGGATATGGGTACGGCTACCGGTACTATCCCGGCTTCGGATACTATGGCCTAGGCGCCTTCGAACTCGGCTTGGCCTTTGGAGCCTACCCCTTCTATTACGGCTACTACCCGGCCTACTACGCCTACGATCCCTACTACTACGGCCCCTATCCGTATGATTATTGGGACGATTACGACGCCCCGCCGCCCGCAAGCGCCTATCAGGGCGGCTACGCGCCCCCGCCGTCCAACGCGCCCGCCGCTGGGCCCCAAGGCGCTGGGCCCCAAGGCGCTGGGGGCGCGCCGTCTCAGGCCTGCGGACAGTGGGTCTGGCATGCGGACCAGAACAAATACGAGTGGTCTCCCGGGCCCTGCGGCGCGCCCACCTAAGGCGCGCTCACGCGCAGGGACGCTTGCCTCCGCCTTCACATGCGCTCGGGGCACTCCATACCGAGCAGGGTGAGGGCGGTTTCGAGCTGAGCCAGGGCGGCGCCGGCTAAACCCAGCCGCGCCGCCCTGTCCTCGGCCTCCGCGCCGTTGAGGATCGGGCAGGCGGCGTAAAACCGCGAAAAGCATTGCGCTAGGCGATAGGCGTGCTCAGCGATCAGGTTTGGCGCTCGCCGATCGTAGGCGTCCTCCACCGCCTGTTGAAACGCGTCCAGGGTGAGGGCGAGCTCACGCTCGGCCGGCTCGCGCGCCCGGGGCGCGCCTGGGGCGACGCCTTCAGCCGTCGCGCGCCGAAGCAGGGATTTAACCCTGACCGCCTGGTAGAGGAGATAAGGGCCTGTACGGCCCTCAAAGCTTGTGAAGCGATCAAGGTCGAAGACATAGCTCGTTCCGCGAAAATTCGAGAGGTCCGCGAATTTCAACGCCGCCACGGCGACCTTGTGGGCCGTAGCCTCGAAGGTCTCAGGATCTAGCTCGCCGCCGAGACCCGCCTCCTTTAGCCGATCGCGCGCCTTATCCCGGGCCATGACGATCAGGTCGTTGAGCTTGAGGACGCCGCCCTCACGGGTTTTGAACGGCTTTCCGTCCGGGCCGTTCATGGTGCCGAACCCGATATGCTCCAAGGCGTCGGGATCAGAGTAACCGGCGAGAACGGCGGCTCGGAACACCACTTCAAAATGATCCGCCTGACGTTGGTCCACCACATAGAGCATGAGGCTGGGGTTAAGGGCGTCACGCCGGTCGAGGATGGTGGCGAGGTCGGTGGTGCCGTACATGGCCGACCCCTCCGAGGACACCACAAGGAGCGGGGGCAGTTCGCGTTTGTCCCCGTCCCGGGCCACGCGGATGATCCGCGCGCCCTCGTCTTCCACGAGCAGCCCCTTAGCCTCCAGGTCCGCCACCATGCCGGGAATGAGGCGGTCGACGTCGCTCTCCCCGTTCCAGAGGTCGAACGTGACGCCAAGGGCGCCAAACTCGCGCTCCAGCGCCGTCCGGCTCACGGCGACGAACCAGCGCCAGAGGGCCCGATAACCCGCACGACCCGCCTGAAGCTGCGCCGTCGCGCGCCGCGCGCGCTCGCGGTACGCGAGGTCGGTCTTGGCCCTGGCCGCCGCCACAGGATAAAGGCGCTCCAGATCGTCTAAGGTCACAGGGCTCGCCTGGGGAAACGGCCCCTCCCCCGGCGTCAGGAAGGGCGAAGTGGGGTCCTCGTCGCCGACGGCGACAATGAGCAGCCCCATCTGAAAGCCCCAGTCGCCGAAATGGGCGTCCCCGAACACCGTATCGCCCCGGAACCGGAAAATCCGCTTGAGGGATTCGCCGATGATGGACGAGCGAAGGTGGCCCACATGCATGGGCTTGGCGACGTTGGGCCCGCCGTAGTCCACCACCACCCGACGCGGCAGGTCCACGGCCGTCGCCCCCGACCGCCCATGGCCGGCGATGGCGCTAAGGCGGGCGTCCAGGGCTTCGGCGCTCACCGTCAGATTGATGAAGCCGGGTCCGGCGACCTCGACCTTTTGCAGCGCCGGATGGCCCTCAAGGCGGCGCGCCACCGCCTCCGCCAGGACGCGGGGATTGGCCCGAACGGCCTTGGCGGCGGCCAGGGCGCCGTTGGACTGAAAATCGGCCAGGTCCGGTCGATCGGAGGGGCTCACCCGCCCCAGGACCGGGGGCAAGCCTTCGGCGGCGAAGGCGGCGCTCACCGCTTCGCCGAGCCGCCCTTTTAGATCGGTCATCGCGAGGCGGCGGGCGCCGGCGCCGTCGTGGCGTAGATGTTCTCCCGGAAGCGTTTGCCCTCGCGATTGAACTCCGCCATCTGCGGGGTCACGTCAAAGCCCACCAGGACCTCAAAGTTGGATCCGGACACCTTGGCGCCGGCGCGGGGGATGACGATGTTTTGCAGGAGATCGGAGGCGTAAACCCGATCCTGACCCGGCTTGAACATGGCCATGACCTCAAAATACTGCTTGTCCAGGATCATCTTGTTGCGCGCCGTCACCGCGACCCAATACCGATAAATCTTCGTGTCGCCCTTGGCCTCGGGCCCGCGGCCGAAGGAGAAGTCCACCGCCACCTTCACCTTGATGGGGTCGTTGGACTTGTAGGCGCACAAGGAGCGCACGCCCTGGATCTCGCCGGTCCAGCCCACCGCTTCGGCCTTCTCCTCCTGGTTCTTCAACTCCACGTAGCGGGCGGCGTCATAGAGGACCTTCACGTAGGGACAGGGCCCGGCGTTGGTCACTTCAGGCAGGGGCGCCGGGGTGGTGTCCCAGTCCTTTTCCTTCTGCTTCTTCTTCTTATCCTCCTCAGCCTGGGCCTTGGCCTGGCGGTCCTGGTCGTCCGCGCTGGTCTGCGCGTAGGAGCGAAGGGGAGCCGCGGCGCCAAAAAGCGCGACGGCGAGGCAGAAGAAAATAATGCGGCGCATGGGGGGCGATCCGGAGACAAAGAGGGCTGAGGGAAGAGCGAAGAGGGATGCTTCGTCCTAAGCGCGGAACCTCGCCTTGCCTCTAGCGCCATCTGCGCCGTCCCGCAATCGGACCACGACGTCAGGCGGCGTCGAAAGAGCCGCAGGCGGCCCCAGAGGGCGCGCCGCTGAGGGCGCGCCGCTTGACCCCGGGCGTCTGGTCGATGATCAAGCGCTGTGGCCGTTTACACCGACATCGCCCCGGACGAACTCCGCGCCTTTCTGACGCCCTTCGACGTGGGCGCGCCCGTGCGGCTGCAGGGCATCGCCGAGGGGGTCGAGAACTCAAACTTCCTCCTGGAGACCGAGGCCGGGCGCTACATCCTCACCATCTATGAGCGCCGCGTGCAGGCGGACGAGTTGCCCTTCTTCCTGGACCTTATGCAGCACCTCGCCCGACGGGGCTTTCCCTGCCCAACGCCGGTGGCAGACCGGAGCGGACGCATTTTGCAGACCCTTCGCGGCAAGCCCGCCGCCATGGTGAGCTTTCTCTCCGGCGCCCCAGTCCGCCGTCCGGCTCCGGCCCACTGTCGACAGGCGGGCATTGGCCTTGCGCGCCTTCATCTTGCAGCCCACGGCTTCAAGGGCCGCCGCGCCAACACCCTTGGCCAAGCCTCATGGGCGAGCCTGTTCGCGCCCCATCGCGCCGCGGCCGAAAGCCTCAGGCAAGGACTTGCGCGCCAGATCGACGAGGACCTGGCGCTTCTGGCCCTCTCCTGGCCTCGCAACCTGCCTTACGGGGTGATCCACGCGGACCTCTTTCCCGACAATGTCTTCTTCCTGGACGGGGTCTTCGCCGCCGCCATCGACTTCTACTTCGCCTGCGAGGACGCCCTGGCCTACGATCTGGCGGTGTGCCTCAACTCTTGGTGTTTCGAACCGGACGGCGCCTTCAACCAGACCTCCGCCCAGGCTCTGGTGGCGGGCTATCAGAGCCTTCGCCCCCTCTCGCCGGCGGAGGAGATGGGCTTGCCCATCCTGGCGCACGGCGCCGCCATGCGCTTTTTCCTCACCCGCCTGGCCGACTGGGGCCGGGCCGACCCCGGGGCCCTTGTCCGCCCCAAGGATCCCATGGAATATGAGAAGAAGCTTCAGTTCCACCGGTCGGCCAACGGTCGCCTTGGTCTCTTCGCCGCCCTATGACGCCTGAAGTCGTCATCTATACGGACGGGGCCTGCAGCGGAAACCCGGGCCCAGGCGGCTGGGGCGCCATCCTCATCGCTGGCGGCCACGAGCGCGAGCTCAAGGGGGGAACCCCCGCCACCACCAACAACCGGATGGAGATGACCGCCGCCATCGAAGCGCTTGAGGCCCTCAAGCGGCCGTGCCGGGTGGAGCTGCACACGGACAGCCAGTATCTGCGCCAGGGCATCACCGAGTGGATCGGCGGCTGGAAGGCGCGGGGGTGGCGCACAGCGGACAAAAAGCCCGTCAAGAACGAGGATCTCTGGCGCCGCCTCGATGCGGCGCGCGCCCGCCACGCGGTGCAGTGGCGGTGGGTCAAGGGCCACGCCGGCCATCCGCTCAACGAAAGGGCCGACGCCCTGGCCCGCCAGGGCCTTGAGGAGAGCCGCGCCGCCGCCCGCGCCGCGCCCCCCGCCAGCACCGGCTGACGGCCGCCGCACAAGCCCTAGTAGCTCGCCCCCGCTTGGAGACGATATGACCGATGACGGAGGAGCCGAAAAAGGTTAAAGTCCCTGCGATGGCCGTTCTAGACTGGATCAGTCCTGACAGCAGCCCCACGGTGGAGGGCGACCTCGTGCGCCTGCGCGCGCCGCGGATGAGCGACTATCGCGAGTGGGTTGATCTTCGCGCCGCCTCCCGGGACTTTCTCCAGCCTTGGGAACCCACCTGGCCGGCGGACGATCTCACGCGCCCTGCGTTTCGCCGCCGCCTGAGCCTATACGCCCGAGACCGCGACCTCGGCCAGGGTCACGCCTTTTTCATTCTCCGCAAGCCCGACGACGTCATCGTCGGCGGGATCAACCTGCGCAACATCATGCGCGGCGTCGCCCAGTCCGGCGCTATCGGCTACTGGGCCGGAGAGCCCCATGCGCGCCAGGGCTACACCCTCGCCGCCCTCAAGACCCTCACGCGCTTCGCCTTCCTGACCCTGGGGCTGCACCGGCTCGAGGCGGCGTGCTGCACCGACAACGAAGCCTCCCGTCGGCTCTTGATGAAGGCGGGCTTCGGATACGAGGGCGTCGCCCGCTCTTATTTGAAAATTAATGGGATGTGGCGAGATCATCTTCTGTTCGGCTTGGTGACGGAAGAGCCCGGCGCGCCCTGAAGGGATTACGCGCCGTCGGCGCCGGAAGAAGGTGGGATGGAGCGCGCAAAAGAGCCCGAGTATGGTCAAGCCTTCGCTGGCGCGCTCGAGGCGCTGGCGGCGGCCTCCCTCGCCGCTTGGCGATGGGAGCCGGGCGACCAGAAACTCTATCTCACTGGCGCCGTGGAGACCGTGGGCCTTGGCGCCCTTGCGCCGGTCTGCCAGCCGGCCGCCCTGCTGGCCCTGACCGCGCCCTGCGACCTACCTGTGGCTGAGCACCTTTTTTCCGGCGGCCCGCCTGGCCAGTCCATCGTCTGCTTTCTACGCCTCGCCATCGCCGGCGAGTCGCGGTCGGTCCTGTGGCGCGGCGCCTGGCTCGAGAGCGGCGCAGCCTGCGGCGTGGTTTATGAGGCCCAGCCCGGCGACGGCGCCGGCTGCGACCGCCTCACCGGCCTTCTGGATCGATCGGCCTTCCTGGAGGTCGTCGAGGAGCGCCTCCAGCGCCCCGGGGCCGTGCGTCTCATCGCCGCCGACCTCGCGCGCCTCAGGCGCTTGAACGAAGCCCTCGGGCCGGCCGGGGCGGACCTTGTGCTCCAAGCCCTCGCCGCCCGGCTAGCGGCCGCCTTCCCCGCCTCCAGCCATCCGGCGAGGATCGGCGAAGACGAGTTCGCGCTCCTCATCGAGGACGACGGCGCTCGGCCCGATGCGCGGCTGGATCTGCGCGAAGCCCTCGAGCGGCCCCTGCGGATTCGCGGTTTCGACATCCACCCCACGCTCTGGATCGCCGAGAGCCGGGTTGAGGGGGGAGACGATGCGCCGGACGCGCACGAGCTCATGCGCCGCACGGCCCTGGCCCTCGACGCGGCTAAGGCGGCGGGCAAGAGCCCCATGACCGTCACGGCCAACAAACCCTCAGGCGACAGCCTCACCCGACTCGCCCTGGAGGCGGATCTGCATGGGGCCCTGGAACGCGGCGAGATCGTACCCTTCTACCAGCCCATCGCCCACCTGGCGTCCGGGCGCCTCGCCGGCTTTGAAGCCCTGGCGCGCTGGGTTCATCCGGTTCGCGGCCTTGTCATGCCCGACGACTTCCTACCGCACCTCGCCGACGCTGGGCTGATGAACGCCCTCGGAAGGCACATGCTGCGCACCTCCGCCGCCCAAGTCGCCGCCTGGCGACGCACCCATCCCGACGCGGGCGAACTCTTCGTCGCCGTGAACCTCTCCACGGGCGAGCTTGACGACGAGCGCCTCGTTGAGTTCGTCGGCGACATGGTCCGCCTGAACGGCCTTCCGCCCAGGGCCCTTAAGGTGGAGATCACCGAAAGCGACATCATGCGCGATCCGGAGCGAGCCGCCGTGGTTCTGGCCGAGCTTCGCGCCGCTGGCGCCGGGATCTCCCTGGACGACTTCGGCACCGGCTTCTCGTCCTTGGCCTACCTCACCCGCTTGCCCTTCGAGACCCTGAAGATCGATCGCTACTTCGTGCGCACCATGGCGGACAACGAAGGCTCCGCTAAGATCGTGCGCTCCGTGGCGAGCCTCGGCCGCGACCTCGGGCTCGAGGTGGTCGCCGAAGGGGTTGAGACCCTCGCCGTGGCGCGCCAGCTCCACGCCCTGGGCTGCGAGTATGGTCAAGGATACGGCTACGCCAAGGCCTTGGACGCCCAAGCCGCCGAGGTCTATCTCAACGAGAGCTATCTGGACGACGGCGCGCCCATCAAGATTTCGGCGTGATTTGCTGCAAAGCGAGGACTGGGCGTTCGACGGACCCGCATCTATACCTAATGTCTGCTTGCATCGGACGAAGGTTGACAGCACCCTCCCCCCTGAACCCGCCTACGCCAAAGTAGCCGACCGGGGCCAGAGGATGACCATGAAGAAAACTGCTCTTGCTATGGCGATCGCCATCGGCCTTGCTGGCCTCAGTGTTTCCATGGCCCACGCCCAGGCGGCGGCTCCGGCGGCGGCCCAACCCTGCCTCAGCGCCAAGACCGGCAAGCCCGTCAAGTGCAAGGGCAAGGCCGCCAAGGCCGCAACCGCGGCGACCCCAGCCGTCGCCAAGGCGCCCGCCTTGGCGGCGAACCCGGCTAAGCCCAAGTGCCCGCTCTTCAAGAAATGCGACCCGGTGACCGGCGCGGTGCTGCCGCCGGCCCCCAAACCTCTCTTGGGCGGAGGCGCCAAACCCGCCCCGATCGCCGCAGCGGCCCCCGGAGCGCCGATCGCCCGCCCGGCGTCGGCCGCGACAGCCGCAAAGGGCGCCAAGTCCGCGACCCCGACCGCCCTTTGCAAGGATGGAACGCAGAGCTTTAGCCTGCATCACAGCGGCTCGTGCTCGCGGCACGGCGGCGTGGCCAAATTCCTTTGATGTAGACGTCGCCCGTGTGACGGACGCCCGGCCGACGGCGCCCAGGTGTCCGGAGGGCCGCAGGGGCGGGCTGGCCGAGAACCGCGCGCCATCTGTTGGCTCAGCAACGCTAAGGTTAGGTTCGGGGACGGGCCTTGCGATGTCGCCGCCGCAGGGAGCCTCTTCAATCGCCCAGGTGTAGGCGGCCTTCGCCGAGGCAGGCCGCTTGCTCTCGGGTAAGGCGAAGGGAAAGGCGCGCGCGCCAGCGCCAGCCTGGGTTGGGATGCCGATCTGCGCCATGCCGGCGGCGATCCCCGAAAAGTTCAATGGCCCGGGCAACGACCAGGATGGCGGCGACCGCGATGACGGCAGGGTGCGCGAAACCCGCGAACGCCGCGTTCTGGCGTCTTAAGGCCGGTGATCAACCACGCGAACCGAGCCGCGAGGGCCACCAGGCGGGTGCGCCCCTTCTCCGACCCGCACAGAGGCGGCGCGCCGGCGCGAATGATCGCGCGCGGCGCCGCGGGCGGCCTTATCCCGTCGTGTTGCGCGACAGCCCCAGCAGGAGGCGTTCAATGGTCCCGCCTTGGATGATGACCGAAAAGAGGACGATGATGTAGGTCGCGGTCAGGGAGGCCGACTTGGCGCCCCCCTCAGGGAGGCTGAGGGCCAGGGCCACGGAAATCCCGCCCCGTAGGCCGCCCCAGATCAGGGTCGGCGGGGCGAGACGGCCGAGGCTCATGAAGGGGCGCAAGGCCGCGAGCGGCAGAAGGACAGAGACGGAGCGCGCGGCCAGCGCCAACGGAATCGCCATCACGCCCGCCAAGACCATCCTCGCGTCAAAGGGTATGGTCACGACCACCAGGCCAATAAGTAGGAAAAGGACGGCGTTGAGGATGTCGTCGATCAGCGACCAAAACTTCAGGAGATAGTCCTGGGTGATGTCGCTCATGGCCTGCTTGACGCCATGGTTGCCGATTAGAAGACCAGCGACCGCCATGGCGACCGGTCCGCTAACATGAAGCAGGCGGGCAAGGGCGTAGCCGCCCATGACCACGGCCAGACTGAGCATGACCACCACATTGTACTCGTCGATGGAGTGCATGGCGCGATAGGCGAGCCAGCCGATAGCCAAGCCCAGCAGAATGCCGCCGCCGGCTTCGAACGTGAACAGTTGGAGCGCGTGGGTGAACGAGAAGGCTTCCCCGCCAAAGGCAGTCGCCAGAATGATGGTGAAGATCACCACGCCCACGCCATCATTGAACAGGCTCTCGCCGGCGACTGTCGCCTTGAGCGTCGGCGTGACATTGGCGGTCTTCAAAACCGCCATGACCGCGACCGGATCGGTCGGACTGACGAGGGCGCCGAACACAAGAGACCAGACCAAAGGCACGGCAAGGCCGAGCGCGCCGCAGAGCCAGTAGAACCCGCCGCCAATCAACAGCGTCGAGAGGACAACGCCGCCCGTACTGAGGGCAAGGATGGGCCATCGGCCCCGCCGCATCTCGCTCCAGTCGACATGCAGGGCGCCCGCGAACAGCAGGAAGGACAGCATTCCGTCCACCAGGGTCGCGTGGAAGTCGATGGCGTCGACGAATTGAGCCGCCGTCGCCGCAAGCCGGCTTCCTGGAATGAGACGGTCAACGGCGATGACGCAGAGCGAAGCAACGGCGCCCATCAAGGTCAGGCCAACCGATTGCGGCAGACGCAGAAATCGCTGGTTGAGGTAGCCCAGGACCGCCGCAAGAACGATCAGGATCGTCGCCGCATCGAGCGGTGTGACAGCAAGGCCCGCGGTCATGGCGCTGCCCGCCCTGGTGCAATCGAAAGGCGGACGGTTGGTCCTGTCGCTCGAGCCGGGAGCGCCTCAACCCCGAGAGTCTGGAGGATCGCCGCGATGGCCAGGGCTCGGCGTTGCGAGAGTAGAGGGCGTCGTGGTGCGACGCCCGCCTCGGGCAAGCCCGGTACAGCGATCGCCGGGACGTTCCATCGCTGCGCCGCCCAGGCCGATGCCCCTATGGCTTGGCGCGCCGCGTCGTCGATTTCGTCCGAGCCCCTTGCAAAGCGGATCAGCGGGAAGGGTTGCACGGGGGGCGTGATGGTGACCCGCCACGCCGGAAAAGCGGTCGCCGCGCGCTGCTCCATGGCGCGATAGGTTTCCAGGGTCGCGTCCGGCAAGGCCGCAGCGGTTGCGGCGACACGTTTGTCATCTTGGTCCAACACGACCCTGTCCGCCGCGACGCCCGCGGCCATGGCGACCGCACGTCGCACACCATCGGCTTCCGCCTTGGCCTCCGTTGCGGCGTCTCTAGACGCCAGGAGCCGGGCGCGCTGGGCATCGAGGCTGGTGTTCGCGCGGGCAAGCAAGACCTGGTCCACCTGAAGGGTGAGCGGGCGTCCCAGTCTCTTTTCCAAAGCGGCTTCCAGAACGTCGTGGGTCTTGGACATGGCCGGGGGCGCGATCACGACGGACCGGACGGCGATGGGTCGAGTTTCGAAATCGACCGACAATTGGGTGACGCGCGCGCGCGCTCCAAATTCCTTCGCGAGGAATGCGCGGACCGCGTTCACCGTCACCGCTTCGCTTGCGATCCTGCTGAGGGAAACGGCCAGGGGAATGGCCAGCGCGACGAACACGATGGCGAGAACGGCCGACTGAAGCCAGTTCTGTTGACCGGACAGGGAATGTCCGAAACCGTAGAGGCGGGCCATGATGGTCGCGGACAGGGCGATGGTGACGAAGTTCGTCACGAACAGCGCCAGCGCCCCGCCCAGGATCGGCATGTTCCACGTGGCGAGACCATAGCCGACCACGGCCAGCGGCGGCATCAATGCGGTGGCGATGGCCACACCCACGATCGTGCCGCCCCGGCCCTTGATGATCGCAAATGTTCCCGCCAGGGCCGCGAAAAGCGCGACGAGCAGATCAAAAAGATTCGGGCGCGTACGGGAGAGAATCTCGGTTGTCGTCTCCTTAATCGGGGACAGGAGGACGATAAGGCCCGCAAAGGCGACGGCGATCGCCGAACCGAGCGCCAAGGCGGTCAGCGATCGCCTCATTTCCCGAAAATCATAAGTCGCGAGGGAAAATCCGAATCCCAAAATTGGATTCATGAGGGGCGAGATCAGCATAGCGCCAATCACCACCGCGGGGGACGACAGCAGAAGGCCGAGCACCGCTATGCCGGCCGACATCAAGATCATGAAGGCGTACCGAGGCGACCAGCCGCTCTCCTCGGCGATCGTCGCCATCACCGCCTCTTGGCCGACACCTTCGACGACGGCGCGGCGCCACCAGAAGCGCACGCTCGAAAGGTATGAGAGGCCGCCGTTCCAGGGCGGTGGAGGTCTTTGAGTTTCATGTCTCGACATGGTGCGCCGCCCACGGGGGTGTCAGCGCGAAGGCCCCGCCAAACTGATAATCCTTCAGGGGCCGCCGAAACTCAATCGCGAGCCGGGCGACAGCTAACTCGGTCGGTTTGTGGTCCGGCCGGAAATCCTTTCCCGCGCGGCGTCAAGGCGTTTTTTTACCCGTGCCCACAGGCTAGCCCTAAGCTGGCGCGCCCGCCGCGCGCGAGGGCCGCGCTTGAGGCTCTCCTTGCGGCGAGGGGCGTCCAATCCGCTAAAGCCGCGGCGGGCCTAGGGATTGGTCCAGCGCCGGGCCACAGGCCCCCCGGCGAGGGGAAGGCGCGCTTCATCCACCGGGACGCCGTCCTTCATCACAAGGACGATCTTCTTGGTGTTGTCGATGTCCTTGAGGGGATCCGCGCTCAAGAGCACGAGATCGGCGAGCTTGCCCTCCTGCACCGAGCCCATGACGTCGGCCTTGCCGAGGAACACGGCGGCGTTGTGGGTGGCGATGGTGATCACCGTCAAGGGGGGTATCCCCGCCTGAACGAGGAGCTCCATCTCCCGGTGCGCCGCGGGACCGCTAGACTGATCAGTGCCCAAGGCGGCGATCCCGCCCGCGGCGACGATCTTGCGTACGTTCTCCTCGGCGATGGGCGTCATGACCTTCATCCACTGGGTCCACACGCGCTTGGCGTACTCGTCCCGGACCACCGTCTTCAGATTTTGTCGCGCCTGTGGGCTGAAGCAGACCTGATAATCCGGCTCGTCGAGGAACTCTGGGTGCTCGACAAGCCTCGCATAGCCTTCGCCGATGGTCAGCGTGGTGGCGAAGGGGATCTTCTTGGCCGCCATGAGGGCCACGAAACTGTCGCTCACGGGCCCTTGGATCACCGGATGGGCCAAGGTGTCGGCGCCTGCATAAATCGCTTCGAGGGATCGGCGCTCGTCGGACACGTGCACCGTCGTGCGGATCCCGTGGAGGTTATAATATTCGATGATCTGGTGGAGGAGCTCGGGCGGCATGAGGGTGATCATGGGCCGACTGCCCCATCCCTCCTCGTCATAGGTCAGCTTTAGGATGTCGGGCTTTTGCTCGGCGATGTGCCGGTCCAAAAGCGCCTTGTCCTTCTCAAAATCGCTGATGCGCACCGCCATGGCGTCGCCGTGGCTGCCCGGGTAGGTGATGAGGTTTCCGGTGGCGAATATCCGCGGCGAGAGGATGCGGCCCGCCCGTTCTTCTGTGCGTTCATAAAGAATGTTCTCAGGCTGATTGCCCACATCCACCACGCTCGTGAACCCGTCGTAGAGGTAGCTCGCAAGCGCCGCCTCCGCCGCCTTGCGATCGGTCTTGTGCGTCCCGTCGGGATTCAGCTCCGCAAACCAGCCCACCAAATGAATATGGGCGTCGATGAGACCGGGGATGAGGGTGCGCCCCCGCCCGTCGATGACGACGCCCCTCGGCGGGCCGGCGGCGATGGCGGGGGTGACCTGAACAATGCGCTCGCCCTCCACCGTCACGGTCATGTCAGGCTTGGGACCGGCGCCGGTGCCGTCGATGAGGGTCACGTGCTCGAAGGTGTAGGTTCCCGCTGTGGCGGCGCCTGGGCCTAAAAGCGCCGCCAGAACCAGGGCGAGGCCCCAGAGGCGGCCGCGCCGCACAAAGCCCGTCATCGCCAAAGCTCCTTAGGATTGCTTGCCGCGAGGGCGGCCCGCGCCGCCGCGGCGTCACGGTCCGACACCATGACCCGCGTCGCCACCGCGCCCGGCCAAAGGCCGCCCACATGGGGTTCAAAAACATAATAGGGCACGTCCGCGGCCGAGAGCACCGCCTGTACGAAGGACAACCGCACAGGATCGCTGGTGCTTTCGATCTCGATCATTACGCCGTCAGGCGCGCCCGACCTGAGCGGAGAGGCGCTCGGGCGCCACGCCGAGTTTCGCGAGGGCGCGGCTCCATTTGCTCTCATGGTCGTCGTCGAAGATGAGGGCCTCGTCCGCGTCACAGGCGAACCAGATGCTCTCCTTGAGCTCTTCCTCAAGCTGGCCCGGGCCCCATTGGGCGCATCCCAGGGCCAGAGCGGCGCACCGGGGCCGCCGCTTCACATCCGTCATGGCGTCCAGGATATCCCGCGTGGCGGTGAGGGCCACGCCGTCCGTCACGCACAGGGTCGAGTCAAAGGCGTTATAATCATCCGTATGCAGAACAAAACCCCGCTCCCGCTCCACCGGGCCTCCTGAGAGCACGGTGATGGCGCGGGCGTCGACGCTGGCCATACCGAGGCGCTCGAAGAGATCAGGGAGGGGAAAACCCTCCAGAGGCCGGTTGACGGTGATGCCCATGGCCTGTTCGCTCGAGTGCGCGCACATGAGGATCACCGCCCGCTGAAAGCGCGGATCGCTGATGCCCGGCATGGCGATGAGCAGGCGACCTCCCAGGAAGGGAGACCCCTGTTCGTCGACCTTCGAACCCGCTTGTACCCGTGACGCACCCATGGTTCGATGATCGGGCGGGCGGACGCGGATTGCAAGCTTTAGCCCGCGGCCTTTCGTCCCTTCACCGGCCGCAAGCCGCCTTAACGCCCCATCCGCCCCATGAACGCGCTTCGGCGCGACCGGACATGCCCCTACGGAGACAGAGACCATGAGCATCAAAATCGGCGACGCTCTCCCAGACGCCCAGTTCATGACCATGACCGCCGAGGGCCCGCGGCCCTTGTCGACCAAGGACGTCTTCGCCGGCAAAAAAGTCGCCCTGTTCGCCGTCCCGGGGGCCTACACCCCCACCTGTTCGGCCAAGCATCTTCCAGGTTTCACCGCCAACGCCGCTGAGCTCAAGGCCAAGGGCGTGGACGCCATCGCCTGCGTGTCGGTGAACGACGTGTTCGTCATGGGCCATTGGGGCCAGGACCAGAAGGTGGGCGACGCGGTCCTCATGCTGGCCGACGGCAACGGAGACTTCACCAAGGCCATCGGCCTTGAACTCGACGGCTCGCGCTTCGGCATGGGCCTGCGCTCCCAGCGCTATTCCATGATCGTCGACGACGGGGTGGTGAGCGCCCTCAACGTGGAGGAAGGCGGCGAATTCAAGGTCTCCTCCGCCGACTATCTCCTGGCTCAGCTCTAGGCGCGCCCATGAAGATCAAGGCCGGCGCCCTCGAGCTCGAATATGAAACCTTCGGCGCCCGCAAGGATCCCGCCGTCCTTCTGATCATGGGCCTAGGGGCTCAGCTCACCCATTGGCCCGAGCCCCTGTGCCAGGGCCTCGCGGCGGCGGGGTTTCACGTCATCCGCTACGACAATCGCGACGTGGGCCTCTCCACCAAGGTTGAGGCGGCGGGGACGCCGGATCTGGCGGCGATCGCGGGACGGGCGGCCAAGCCCCCCTACTCCCTTGACGATATGGCTGCAGACGCCGCCGCTCTTCTGGACGCCCTCGACATCGAACGGGCGCACATTGTGGGCGCCTCCATGGGCGGAATGATCGCCCAGCTCGTCGCCGCCAACTTTCCCGAAAAGACCCTCTCCCTCACCTCCATCATGTCCAACACCGGCGATCCTGCCGCGCCGCCGGCGACGCCCGAAGCCATGGCCGCCCTCACCTCACGGCCGCCGGAAGGCGCGAGCCTGGATGATCTCGTGGAGAGTGCGGTCAAGACCTACACCGTCATCGGGAGCCCCAGCCACGACTACGGCACGCCTGAGGAGCGGGCCCGCCTGCGCAAGGGCCTTGAGCGCGCCTTCTACCCCGCAGGCTTCACCCGCCAGCTGGCGGCCATCATGGGCGGGAGCGACCGGCGGCCCAAGCTTGCGACCATCACCGCGCCGAGCGTGGTCATCCACGGCGAAATCGATCCCCTCGTGCGCCTCCAGGGCGGACGGGACACGGCCGCGGCCATCCCGGGGGCCGAGCTCGTCGTGGTTCCCGGCATGGGCCACGACCTGCCGCCTTTCACCCACGCCGTGGTGATCAGCGCCATTCGCCGCGTGGCCGAGCGCGCGTCCGCGAAGGTCGGGGCTTAGGCCGAAAGGGCTTCAGGGGTGACGGCGCCAAGGTCCTGACCGCCCGCCGTCGCCGCCAGAACGAGCCCCGGCGCGGCGGTCAAGACCTGATCGGCGTAGACCCGGGCCAGGGTGATCTTGCCCGCATGATAGGCGTCCTCGCCCTTGGCCGCCGCAGCCCGCGCGGCCTTGGCGAGGAAGGCGCCGCCGATGACGTCGCCCGCCAGACGCAGGTAGGCCCCCGCGCCTGAAAGGGCGTCTGGGGTTCCCATACGCTCGGTCAGCCACGCGCTCGCGCTCTCCAAAGCGTCGGCCCCCGCGCTGAGGCGCAGACCTACGCTTTTTAAACGCGGATCCTCGAGGCCCGAGGCGATGGAGCGGACCTCGCCGATCATGGCCCTCATGGCCCCGCCGCCGCCAAGGGCCAGCTTTCGGCCGGCGAGGTCCATGGCCTGGATGCCATTGGTGCCTTCGTAGATCGGTCCGATCCGCGCGTCGCGGTAATGCTGGGCCGCGCCGGCGTCCTCCACAAAACCCATGCCCCCGTGAATCTGCACCCCAAGGGATGCGACCTCCACGCCCACATCCGTCGACCAAGCCTTGGCGATGGGGGTCAAGAGTTCTTCGCGCCATGAGGCCGCTTGCTTGAAGTCTGCGTCCGGGGCGGATTGGGCGAGATCGGCGGCCACGGCGGTGGACAGGCAGATCGCCCGCGCCGCTTCGATCTTAGCCTTCATCACCGTCAGGGTCCGGCGAATGTCCGGATGGTCGAAGAGGACCGCCGTGGGATCCTTGGACCAGGGCGAACGGCCCTGGCGCCGATCGAGGGCGTAGGCCAGAGCCTGCTGGAAGGCGCGCTCGGCGATACCCACGCCTTCCGCGCCCACATTCAACCTTGCCGCATTCATCATGGTGAACATGTGCGAGAGCCCCTGGTGCTCGCGCCCCACAAGCTCAGCCTTGGCGCCGTCAAACAGCATCACGCACGTGGGCGAGGCGTGGATACCCATTTTATGCTCAATGGAAGCCGGACGCAGGCCGTTAGCCGCCCCAAGACGCCCGTCGGCGTCCACAAGATGCTTGGGCGCGAGAAAAAGGCTGATCCCCTTGACCCCGGCGGGCGCGTCCGGGAGCCGGGCGAGGACGAGATGGCATATGTTTTCCGCCACGTCATGGTCGCCCCACGTGATGTAGATCTTCTGTCCCGTGATCCGATAGCCGCCCTCGCCGTCCGGCTCGGCGCGCGTGTTGAGAAGGGCCAGGTCCGAGCCGGCCTGGGGCTCGGTGAGGTTCATGGTCCCGGTCCATTGGCCCGAAACCAGTCGCGGCAGGAACACCGCCCGCTGGCGATCTGATCCGTGAGCGAGGAGCGCCTCAATGGCGGCTTCCGACAGCATGGGGCAAAGGCCGAAGGCCATGTTGGCCGCATGGACCATTTCAAACACCGCCAGGGCCACCGCCTTGGGCAGGCCCTGGCCGCCATAGGCTTCCGGCGCCGCAAGACCGTTCCATCCGCCCTCGCAGTAGGCCCGATACGCCTCGGCGAAACCCGGCGCCGCGAAGACCCGCCCGTTCTCATAGCGCGCGCCCTGCAGGTCCCCGCTCCGGTTCAGAGGCGCGAGGACGCCCTCGGCCAGGGCTCCGGCCCCGGCCAGGACAGCTGAGACCGTCTCCTCATCCAGGTCTTTAAAAGCCTCCAGGCCATAGAGGCTGGGAAGCTCGGCAACCTCTGAGAGGCAGAAGGCGAGGTCGCGGATGGGGGCTCGAAAGCTCATGGTCTCACCGGGCTGTGGTCTGCTATGGCCTTAACGCAACCGCGGACTTGCGCAAACTCCGGAACGTCTTTAGCCCGCCAGTGCAATCAGGTCCGCCTCCCCTCGGAGCCGGCCCGTCGCCACCAGGATCAACCCCCATGCGCCTTTCCGCCCCGGCACCCCGCTCCGGCTTCGCCTTGGCTGTCGCCGTCGCCCTCTTCGCGCCCCTGGCCGAAGCGTCGGCGCAGACCGTCAACACCGATCCCGGCGCAGCGCCGGCGGGCCTCTATCACCTGGATAAGACCCACGCCTCGGTGACCATGAAGCTCGCCCATATGGGCCTCAGCTACTACACCATGCGCTTCGACAGCCTGGATGCGTCCTACACCTACGATCCGGCCCAACCTGCCGCCTCCAAGATCTCCGTGACCATCGACCCCAAGTCCGTGGACACGGACAATCCCACCCTCAATAAGGAAATCCTCGCCGACTTCTTCGAGGTGGGCAAATATCCGACCATCACCTTCTCCTCCACCGCCGTGCATGTGGAGCAGGGCGGACACGGAGAGGTGGTGGGCGAACTCACCTTCCACGGGGCGACCCATCCGGTGACGCTGGATGTGGTCTACAACGGCTCCGGGACCGGCCTCATGCATGAACAACGCATGGGCTTCTCCGCCATCACCACCATCAAGCGCTCAGAATTCGGCGTCACAAAATACATCCCCCTCGTGGGCGATGATGTGACGGTGCTCATTGAGGCCGAGTTCACCAAATAGGCCCAGCCTGATCCCAGCGCCGCCCCGGCGGCTTTCTTGCAGAATTGTGAGTCGCCGCGCGGGCGGCGGACAAGGCTAGGGCCTACCTTGTAAAAGAGGTGAAATTCCGGAGGACAGGTCGCCGGGCATGATCGGGTTTTAACGACAGGTTTTGCCGTGGCGCGATCGCTTCTTAAAAACGAACCCGGAGACCCAGCGAAAGGTCAGTCCAAGACTGGAACGCACGCGCGCCCCCCGCCGCCGCGGCTTCAGGCGGCCCAGGCCATGGCGCGTAAGGCCCGCCTGCGCTTCGCCGCCTGCGCCCTCGGCTCGGGCCTCGCCTTGAGCGTCACGCCGGTCGTCGAAGGCGCAGTGACGCCGCCTTCCGGGAACCGGTCGGCGGGCGCGCCCGCCGCCGGCATCTGGACCCTCGACAAGGCCGGATCGCGGATCACGTTCCAGGGCAGCGTCAACGGCCAGCCCATCGATGGGGTGTTCAAGCGGTGGGACGCGCAGATTGCGTTCGACCCCCGCAACCTTCGCAACTCCCACGCGGCCGTCACGATCGACGTCGCCTCCCTCCTCACAGGGGATCCCGTGCGCGACCAGATGTTGCCCGGGCCGGACTGGTTTAACGTGGCCCGCTTCCCGTCGGCGACCTTTGTCGCCAGCGCCATCTCCCAGACCGGGCCTGACCGCTACCAGGCGGAAGGCGAGCTGCGCATCCACGGCGTCGCCCAGCACGCCGTACTTCCCTTCACCCTGAGCCTGACCCGAGACCGGGCGACCTTGCGCGGGGCGGTAAGCCTCGACCGCCTCGCGTTCGGCGTCGGTCAGGGACGTTTTGCGGCGGACGCGCCCGTAGCCCGGCGCGTGGTGGTGCAGGTCCGCCTGTCCGCCCGAGCCCAACGATGACCCCGCAGGAGGCGAGGGCGGCCGCCTTCGCCCTTGGACGGGGCGAGCTTGTGATCTTGCCCACGGAGACGGTCTATGGCCTCGCGGCGGACGCCGCCGACCCGGTTGCGGTGGCGCGGATCTACGCCGCCAAGGGACGACCCCGCTTCAATCCGCTCATCGCCCACGTCAGCGATCTTGACGCGGCCTCGGCCCTGGCGATCTTCGACCCGCGGGCGGTGCGCCTCGCAACGGCCTTCTGGCCCGGCCCCTTGACCCTCGTGGCGCCGGTCCGCCCCGGCGCCAGGGTCTGCGATCTCGCCAGGGCCGGACTGGACACCGTCGCCGTCCGCGCCCCCGATCACCCCACGGCCCAGAGGGTCCTGCAGGCCTTCGGCGGCGCGCTCGCCGCTCCGTCCGCCAACCGGTCCGGGCGCCCGAGCCCCACGACAGCCGCGGACGCCGCCGCCGAGACCGGAGGGTTCGCCAGCCTCGTCCTCGACGGTGGGCCGTGCCGTGTGGGCCTTGAATCCACCGTCGTCGCCCTCTTGCCTGGGGACCCGCCGCGCCTGCTGCGGCCGGGCGGCGTGGATCGGGAGGCCCTTGAGGCCGTGATCGGCCCCCTCGCCGGGGCCGAGGGCGAAGCGGGGCGCTCGCCCGGCCGCCTTGT
>Ga0116230_10000959_pt1 | contig 26408 bp, 15 predicted proteins | sample S1TSphfallax_3_FD_88678 | JGI IMG/M metagenome (GOLD analysis project Ga0116230, IMG submission 88678) | Host-associated microbial communities from peat moss isolated from Minnesota, USA - S1T2_Fd - Sphagnum fallax MG | ecosystem: Host-associated > Plants > Peat moss > Unclassified | place... | reverse complement strand
CCGGGTGTGCACATTTTAGGTTATGTTTTTCCTTTGTTCTTTGTTTTGTTGTTCTTCTTCTTGCGGGGTGCGTGGGGGGGCTGGGTGGTAGCGTAGGGGGACCTAGCTAGCCTCGATCGCGAGTCCTGCAATATTGATTGAGAGCGGCTGCTTCAGGTGGAGTTGCCGACCACCACCAGCAGGAGATTCATTCACCTTAGAAGATTGCAAAACTGTTGGAACTCCAACGTTGCAATAGTATACCAATCCTTCTTCAACCTTTCCCTGCCACTGGCTGCACCACTAGTGCAGAAGATTGTGAGGCCTGCTTGCAACGGAAGAAGAAGAAGTTATCCTTGAAACCATCTGCACCCATCAGCTCCTCCTCAAGCTAGCTACTCATGTTCCGTAACAGAAAAAACGTTCTCGCTCTTGAATCTCCTCATCTGTTTTCCTAACGAGAAAATAGTTAGGCCCAGCTGCGTGGCAGCCTGCAGTGATCGCGGACAATGATAAAGCTGTAAGATGCAGTGTCGAGGAGCCTTCTCCGCAAAGAAGCATCTCCTGGAAGTGCACTACTACACGACGTTGTTTCAAAATCGTTCCCTACGTATAAGACCCATCAACATTGCTCAAGAAAAAACAACAAGAAGATCACGATATCATGTGACAACGTCCGTGATCAAAACCGAGTCATCCCGCCCGCTCGCTCGCTGGCTGCTGCTACTTCTTCATCATCCGACCGACTAGCAACAGCCGAGTACCCAATTCCCAGAAGGGAGGGGGGGGAAAAAAAGCAAAAGATCCAACAACGATCATCAAAGAAGAAGAACACAGTAGCAGCAGCATCGGCGGATTTACTTTTCAGGGGAAATGGGTGTGAGGAGAAAACGGCGGATCAGCCAGCAGCTACCCCGTGAAAGTCGGGGAGGAGCAGGAGGAGATCAGGACTAAGGTCATGTGTACTGACTGACTCCTGAAGCGCACCGAAAACCCAGAAAAAAAAAAAAAACAGCGCAACAACAACAACAACAAGACGAATAACAACCAGAACGATAATAGCAAAAGCAGCAACAGATCCTTCCTTCAGCGGAAAAAGAGGAGGAAAAGAGAGGCGATGGTAAACTGAATCCTGAAGCGCTGCAAAGTAAGTTATGACATAAAATTTTATCCCCCTCCTCCTCCCCCACGATTGTTGTACAGATAGAAAATGTTGGCAGGAAAATGGAGCGATTATCGTGTGTGCTCGTGGTGGCAGCTCTTCTTGTCTGACACTCCCCATTTATAAGTTATGCACCAACAAAAAGATTCCCTCCACTCGCCCCCCCCCCCATCAGATCAGATCATTTTTCCTTTTCTCTCAAGGGAGAGAGAGAGAGAGGGTTTTTCTTTCGCTCCCAAGGGAGAGGATTTTTCTTTTGCTTGCTCTCTCTAGTACGCTAGTACTAGAATCTCGTGAGTTGGGGGGTGGGGATATTACTCTAATATTATAATCAACTTTTTTGTTTTAATTTAACTTGCACTTTGAAAAATGTGAGAAAAATATCTATGTAATAGGAATGGTAAAGGAGATGGGGAGGTTTTTATCAATTTATTTAGTAACATCCCTTTCCATCACCCTTTCACTTTTTTATTTCTCTCCTATGTTTCCATATGATTTTCAATAGTTCATCAATATTTATGTATTCAGATTTAGAGGGATACTTAGTGCAAAGTTTGAGATTTACATGTGTCAAATGACGTTTTCAGAGGCATTAAATAATTATTTAAAACTTTTTATCATTATAATATTATTTATTTTAAAAATATATACATATAAAAGTCACTCTATATTAATTATTTGAATAAAATATATATTATTTTTAAAATAATTAACTTATCATTTTTACTCAACAACCAATATATTGCACTTTATATTTTTATTCATGTATTTTTAATTTTTTTATTAGTGTTCCCCCCCCCCTCACCCCCCAAGAATTGGATTTTCTTTAGCACCTAAGGGGGCGAGGGGGGGGGGGGCGGGTTTTCTTTCACTACTTCCAAGATGCATCCATGCCCCTAGGTTGGGGAGGGATGTGTGTGTGTGTGAGTCTGTGAGGGGTTCTTTCTTTATTTGGAGAGTGAGTAGGGGGAATGTATTGTGGGTTTAGCAAAACGGTCGAGGAGTCCTTAAGATATATATATATATATATATATATATAGAGGTATACTTGAACTTAGTACATATATGCCTATCGAAAACTTCCAAAACAAAAAGATTTCAATTTGGCGGCGAATTGTGATGCATGCGACAAGAAAGAGGAAGGCCAAAAAGAAGAACAACTTGTTAAACTGCCCTGTTGAGAGGAGGAGCACCATTTGGAATTTTGGTTTGTTCCATTCTTCCTTTGTTGGTTTCTTAGTTCAAACATTTTCAGTATGTGCACACATGCTCTTCTTCTTCTTCTTCTTCTTCTTCTTGTAATTTGTGACCTTTTTTTTCATATTTTCAAAAAGGTCTGACTCACTCACTCCTTTACTTATTTTGCTTCACCATCATCATTTTCATGGCCTGGTCTATTTATTATTGTTAACTCTTCTAATTGTTGAGGATGGCAATGGCATTTAATTCAGTTCAGTTTCATATGGTTGGTTTATTTACCATCCCCCTCAGCCCCCTCCACCTCCCCCAATTCCTCCCCCCTTCCACAAGGGCCAAGTAGTAAAACGTAGTGTGGTGTGGTGACAAAGTTAAGCGTTGGCAAATGGTGGGAGGGAGGGAGCTGGCACTGGTCACCTGTGTCCTCTTGTCCTCCTCTATGTGGTGGTGAACTAAAGGCGTAAGTTAATGGGCGGTTGGGTGTGTGTTTTTATGGGGGTTGTAGGTATGTAGGTAAAAGGGGGGGTGGGGTGAGGAATGATCATCTTAAATGGTCCATAAATGGTCGTTTGTTTTGAATGCTCATCTTTTAGTTCAAATCATTTTACATTTGGGGATGTAAGAATTTTACAATTAAGAACATAGCTGACCATTTTTAATAAACTCATGAATTCTCTACTTGATCTATCATTTATTAGCTTAGGAGCTTACTTGAGGTTGGGAATTGGGATGCTTTGTTGAATGATATTTTTTGTAAAGCTGAATGAATGAATGAATGAGTGAGAGAAATGATTTTAAGTACGTTAATATACCTCATTATGCTTGATTGCTTTGTTTCTTTCAAGCAAATAAAAGAACCTAGAACAATCAACTTGAATTAATTACATGAATTCTCATGCTGATAAGTTAAGAGCCTTAAGGTACATTCACACCTAGTGTTAAATCAGTGTTAAGTGAAAATCTAGGTGGCATCTTAGGTGGTACCCAATGTTAAATGGGTGATTGTTTAATATTAAGTGAATCTTAACTTAAGATAAAATCTTCGTGATAAATAGGTTTAGGTTCTAAATGACTAGCTTGGTGCTAGGGGACTTAATACTAGAGTCCTTAACACCAAGTGTGAATGCACCTTTAGAAATTAGAACTAACCAAGAACTCAGGTTGTAACCTGAGCTTTACCCATCGTAAAGAATGAGGTGAAGTTTACCATGAACCTAAACCTATGTAGTTCACTAGGAGTAAGAGGGGGAGGGTTCTTAGTTCTTACACCTCCTTAAAAAGTGGGAGGGCTACTTAGATGCCCTCCCACTCTCAAGGAGTATTTGTAAGCAGCCTTCCCACTCTTTAGGGAGTAGGTGTAATATCCTTCTTTTTCATAAGAAGAATGTATATATTAACATAGGAATATGATTTGTTTTCTTTGGTCATCACCCTTTAACTGTGCAAATGTGTGGGGTCCTTGCAACACTTCTCCTACCATTGGAAAAACCCTCAATGAGACAATGTGCATGTTTCATGTTTCGCAATTTTCAGATTGATGGAGCAAAAATTATTGACTATAGAGTGGTTTTTATCCCTGAAAATTAATTAAATGTTTTAAGAATGATTTTTTTTCATAATTGAGTTTGATGGAGAATTGTGTCTCTTAAAGCTTTGAATAGATTTGTTTAAAATATTTATCTATGTTGTATCTCTTCATAAGTTTTTTCACAATTGGGTTTTCTAATAAGTTATATCCCTTAGAGCCTTGAAGACATTTTTTTTAAAGTCTTATTCCTTAGAGGTTGGAAGAGGTTTGCTTTAGAACCTATATAATGTGTGTGTGTGTGTGTGTGTGTGTGTTTTAACATTTTTTTTTGTAAGAACTTTAAAGTGAAGCCTATTCCACCATGATAATATTGAGGATAATAACCTTATAGGACAATGGTAATATACTTGGGTCAATTGTCCAACAATTCATTAATATTTGTGAATTTGAACTGCCCTCCAAATACATTAGGAAATTTCTCCAAGTGTTTTATGAATGCACAAAGAAATAGTCATAATTCCACAAAGTTTAAAACCCCTTCTAAATTTTTAACACAACAAATTTTCTTTTCTTATTTACCAAATGATACATATGTTATTCTAATGTCATGAATGATCTAGGTAGTTTAAATCTAAAAGGTCTGGGCTCATGAGAATTTTGAAATAAAAGGTAAATTTGGTATAAGGTTATGAAAATTCAATTATGTTTATGAATCTCACTTTAGATCTAACTAACTGGGATGCTCGTATAACTGTTGCATATGGCTACATACATTTTTTTCATGTTGTGGTGATAAGTTTGTTGAAAAGAGCTTGGGGGTTTGGGGTGAAATAACTACCATGTGTAAGTTAATTAGGGTGATCATTGACAAAAACAATTAAATTTAGGGACATTTGATAAAGGCTTTGCCTAAATATAATTAATGGGAAATAATGAAAAGTAATTGTCAATTTTTCATATAATTGTGTTTTTGAACCATTTTTCAATTTGTGTGCAAGTTGCCACATGAAGAGAATTTTCTCTTCAAAATAGTTTGCAATCCAAGAAATAGTTTATAAATATAGAAGGGAGGGAATTATGTATGCATGTTTCATTTCAATAGAGACATGCATTTGAATGATGGTCATTTTGATCAATGCATATTATTTCACACATGTTGCAATTTTTTTCATTTGGTCAATTTCATGCATGAGATTGAATTTCATTTGATGTGATTTTTTTTTAACATTGATATTGTCTAATTCATCAATATTGTCATTTGTCATGTGATAAATTTCCTTCCTCATTCATCCATGTCCATTTTCATCAATATTGAGAGTCAATGGTGAAATTCATTTTGATCCACATGTGGTAGATTTCCATAAACAATGATTTAGACACGCATAACGATGGTTCATCAATCTCATCCATCTAACCCATTATATGTATATTCAATTTCCTATATGGACTATTGCATACTTGTTGTTAATTAATTCATGAATAATTTTAAAGTTTTGTATAGTTCATTGTTGATATTTGTTTAAAGTTTTATTTCATCCACATTGTCAATGTTCATTTATCTATTTCTCAATTTTCTTCTTTTTACCAACTTCCCTTTCCCTTAAGGTTCACATGTTTGTACCTTTTTTTTTCCTCTTCATGTCAACCTTTGTCCATATTCTTTTTACCCTCCTATCATTTTTTTACTTCCCATTCTTAAGCGGCCCTTAAATGCCCTTTTGATGACATTTTTTAAAACATCTCTATTCAACCTTTTTTTCTCTTTACTTAAGAAACATATTTTCATTTCAAATGAAACAAGGCATCAAATGACACACAGGCCCTACCAATAGAAAGATTCAAAATAATAGAAAAGAAAATTGATATTTTTGGAAATTTTTGGAGAGAATCAATTCATTAATGGATGGGAAAATCAATTGAGGATTTTTTTTCATTTATTTGATAGAAAATTAGATTTTTTCATCCATTCAATGAATGGTTTTTTATTTAGTCTTGTAAATGGAAATGTAAAATAAGCGATTGACCATCAGCATTCTTAAAATATTAGAATTATAAATATATATATTTCATAAAATTTTATCACATTATTTAATGATAGATGTTGGGCTTTTAAAATATTTGGTGTTATAATTAATAAAAATACTAAATTATTTAGTGTTATGGTTTTTTGGTTTTTATTTTTGTTTCACGTGTTGATATTTGTTGAAAATATATGCACTTATATTTTTATATGATTGAAGAATTAAAAGTCATAAATATTTTAAAGAACCTTATATATATTTGAATCTTTAAAATTTGCGTGTTTTTCATACTATAACATTGTGAATAAAACAAAATTACTTCTTAAAAGTTTTTGTAATTTCATTTGGATTGAATTATTTTTTTGTTCAAAGTTTGTTCATTAATGGATGGTATAATAAATTGAGGAATAAAGTTAAGTAATTTAAATACAAAATATACAAGGTTATGATATGTCCAATAAGTTTGTGTTGATCCAATATTACATTGTTGTGTTGTGGCATTAGTCCATATATGGTCGATTTGTGTATTATTAATTGTCAAGTCCATTCTATAAATGTAACAAGGAAATTATGGGTGTTCATTGAATTTTGTAATGTTATTCATTTAGTTGTATATGCTAACATGTTAATATTAGAATTTCAAATTATTATGGTTGGACAATTTGTAGGGATTTTTGTAACTATGTTTTTTAAAATGGAAATGAAACAATTTGTGTTCAATATTTGTGGTGGTTTATAAATTGCAATTATGAATAGAGTTTGCTATTTTTTTTTATTGAAAAAATCAATGAGAAATTCAGCACCTAAATTTTTTTTGAAAATGTATGTGATAGGAACATATTTGCATCATAAAATATCAATGTTGGTTTTCATATTGTACATTATGAAGCAAGTAAATAAGTTTTTCTGTTTAATTATAATATGATAAAAATTGAATGAAATGTTGACACCTAATCCCATATTAACAAGTTTTTGGAAATTTTGGAAAGTTATTTTACGAAGATTAGAATATTATCATTTTTATTTAAAGGTGATAATATTTTGTAAATTTCACTAGTGGTTTTGGATATTCGGAATCGACAAATTGGTTTTTTTTTTTTCCTACATGTTTGTTTGTGTTGATGTATTTGACTAGTACAAATTTCTAATTTTAAAATACTTTGATCCGTTGTTAAATATTTATCAAAAAAAATTTAATTTTTTTTATTTGTAGAATTTCCAAATCTATGAGCATTTTTAGACCATAATAATCCATGATCATGGGCTGAACCTATGCATTGGAATTCCATTAGAAAAAAAATCATTTATTTCATTGAATAAATGATTTTACTTTTATGAAATTTTCGAAAATTATTCATCTTATGTTCGTAATAGTGCACACAAATGACAAGGTCATTTTTAACAGGATTTTTTATGTTTGATAAATCTTCCTTTTCTGTATTAAAATTTTGAACATGTAAATCTTTTAATGTCTTTACAAGAATAGGACAATTATTTACACTTGTCATAAATGTTACAAAACAAATGGAGGTCCGAGTTGTCTAATCAGTGCAAAAATGTCATTTCGAAGTAGATTTAAATAATTTAGAGATGTCATAATATGACCTAATTTTTTATAACCTAAATAACATTTTAATATTTTGTACAAATTTACATTTTTTTGAAATGTCACTAGTTGTGAAGATTTGACGAAATAATTCTGCTTTTCATCTACAAATCCACATGAAAAATATACAAAATGTATTAAAATTTTGATTGTTTTGATTTATATATTATTATATGATGTGAAATTTTTCTATTAACACTTGTTAATTCAACTTGTACTATCTTTTGATATGAACATGTAAAAGATGGTCTTGTATTGCCATAAAATAATGTTGGGAAATTGTATTCTTCTAAATATGGATCACAGAATAATCCAAGTGGTTGAAAACCTTCTTTTGGAGCAATTGTTAGAGTTTTTTAATCATCATCAATAATTTGTTCAAGATTCAATATGTTTTGTACTAATGTTTTTTTGGAGTTTTCTTCTATAACTTTTTCGAATTTTTTCCAAATTGTCATTTTTAAAATCATTTGCCAATTCTATTAAACTTTGCCAATTTGGTTTTATTGCAACATTTGTAGCTACATACAAAGGCATTTTATAAATTTTTCATAACTATGTTAGGTCGAACATAACCAGACATATATATAAATTTATATTCTACTTTTTTTTTAAAAGACAAAAATTGAATAATCTTCATACAACATTCAACGTAAAATAGTTTGAATAATTTCACATTTGTTGGAACATTGACAATACTTCCATGTCATCCATATTGTTCATATCCCTATAATTGAAATATTTGTGTGAATATTAAATGTGGTGCAATGAAACGTTCTTCCATTTTATTTTAACATTAAAAGAAATTTCATATTTGGTTTATTAGTTATAATATGATTTCGTAAAAGTAAGTCAAAAGGTTTTCCAATGTCAAATTTCTTTTTGCAAGATTTACATATTAATAAATGTTTTTATAGTTTTTTCATTTTTAATCCATCAAGGAATTTTTCAATATATGGTTTCGATGCAACAAAAACATGATATTTAAAATACAACCTTTGACAAAAATAACATACATGTTTAACAACATTTTTGATAGCTTCTTTATATTTAATATATTTTTTTAATTTTCTCATTAATAGATTAGAGAAAAGAAACATTTTTATGAACATTATTTACTATTGATTTGTTTATTGAATTAATTGCTGAAGGTTTTTTTTTCTTATCATTGTTATTTCCTTTTTTTTCAATTACATTATTAGAAAAAATGTTCATTATTTTTAGAACAAATATCAATATCACGTGACTTTTGTTTTTTTTTATTATTCAAGGTATTTCAAATGTTGCTTAATTTGTAATGTGTTTAAACACAAATCTGGACATTTTTTAATGAATATCAAATTCTTGCAAACATCTAATCAAAATCAACTTTTTAAATTTGTAACAAATTTTTGTCTATTTTAAAAATATAACTAAATCTTTCTGTTTTTTATCATAGGCTTTTGTTTCATTGTTTATATCCATATCATGATTAATAGTTTTTTTTTTGGTCATCATTATGGGTAAAAAAAAGTTATAAATTTTTAATTTCTGAATAAATGTCAACATGTTCAAAATGATTGTTCCCATATACAAGGTTTAAAGGTGTTGATGCATTTTCTTGTTGAATTTGAGCCATTTTCCAACCATTTTTTAAATTTTAAATATGAATTGAATGATGCAAATATTCAAATATCCAATAAATAGTAGTGAAATTGCCCTACAATCCACCATCTAATGTTGAAATGGACGTTTTTTTAATATAATGTTTTTTATTTGCTTTCCCATGATGGAGATCATGCAAAAATTCATTAGAACTAATTGAATATTTTACTAAATATGTCATTGCATCAAATAAAAAATCACCCACATTATAGTGAAATTTGATAAATCATTTCAAATCAACTTTTTCAACTCAATATCTACGTCCATTTTTTGATTTAATCTTCTAATAATACTTTATTTGATTAATTATAATATAATGATTAATTTGTGTACTTGTAAATTTCAATAATTTTTTTTTTAATATTCATTTCTATGTTAATTATCAAATACAAGGATGTGAAATTCCAATTTAAATCATCTCATTTTCTTAAAGTTGTTTTCATTGTCATGATAATTTATACTATTTATAGAATTTTTTGGAAACCTATTGTTTTATATTTTACAAATTTTAATTATATTTATTATTATTAGTGTATTATTTAGTTTTTTTTTTTAAGTCTCAAAAAAAATTACATAGTTTTACTATTCTTTCTTATTAATATTAATATATTAAGGAAGATGTGATACAAATTTTTTGTATTATCTTAAAGCCAATTTAGAAAAAAAAATCCCAATAGATTCATCAATTCAAACCTAGCCAAGAAAGATAACCTTAAATCAATTAAGAAGTTTTTTAGTTTCCCAAAAGTAAGTTTGCAAAAGATCAATTTTTTTCCCACATCAAGTTATCCCAAATCAAAGTTTCCAAAAAATATACACAATTGCAAATGACCATGTACATAAAAATATGTACAATTGAAAAGATGGTCTTGTCCACAAAAAATACATACATCTATTCAAAACCAATAGCACAAAATCATAACTACCATATGTACATACAAGTATCTTATATACAACAAGCAAGTCCTAAGGTTTAGATTGCAAAAAGGTTTTTTTACAATTTTTGTTTGTGGTCAAGTTTATTAAAAATTGAAAATCCAACAATTTCAACTATTAACTTAAGATGAATCAACCTTCTGGGTTCTTATCTCGAAACAACCTTGAAAAGAACCTTGTTTTTGTTTAAAGTTTTCAAGACTCATCAAATGATGACCAAGCAAAGATTTGATCCTCGATTTAAAGCTTTAATTTGCAGGAAATCCAAGGCTAACTATCAATTCCAACTATATTCTTGGAATTATAACAATAATGGCCATCATTTCATATTGTTACATATGGAAGGTGACAACGTGTGCAAACATTTTCAAAGCAACTAGCTCCAATTGGAATAACCAACTTGCCAACAACCTCCAAAGCTACATTCCATGAAATAATATGCAAAGCCCTATTATGCTAAAAACAAAATGGGAATAACTAAATTGGAAATTTCATAAAGAAATTTGCAAACCAAAATGAAAAGAAGAAGTCTATTTTACATACCTCAAAATTCATTGCAAAATCCTACCCTTTAGTGTGTTTGTTGTGGACTTCCACCAATCTTTTAACGGTTGCAACACCAAGCACATGAATCACAAAAATGGTTGAAAAGTTTGTCAAAAGTTGTTCACCAAACATAGAATTCCAAACATTCTTAGCCAAAAAGGTTACAAGTCTTCCAACGTTGTAAATTTCAACCAATTGTACATATTGTGGGTAAAACTCTAGACCCCAGACATTTAAATCTCCATAACACTTACAAAATTATTTTTAAAATATTGTTACGGAGGAGATTCTATGTACACAAGACATTGTTCACTATAAAAGACCATAAAAATGAGTTCCAATATCAACATTATATACATACAAAGTCATGAATTAGGGCTCTTCTAATAATAAGGCCTAGGGTTGGAACTTTTGCTTCCTTTCTCAATATTAATGAAAAGTTAGGGTTTAACTTTCTTACAAGGTTAGGTGTGAACTTTAGGTCTAAGAATAAGGGTTTAAGCTGCAATTATTAATTAAAAGATACAACTCAACTTTTGGGTTAAGGTTCATTTTAGGATTTCCAATACAAAAAAATCTCATGAAAACACTTGGCAATGCACATTTCATATTATTATAGGAAAACTAATAATTTTCAAGGATAAAAATAATTCAACTTCAAAACATTAACATGTGTTATTTTCACACTTAGATATACCTCAAGGAAACTTTGTACAAAACCCTATAATCTTAAATTTTGCAACATTCTAAAACATTCTAGAACAATCCACATTAGTGTTTGATTAATTAATGATATATTTCAAACAATCCTACAAATATGGCATTCAAAATATGCATTTCTTTTTCAAATTTTGTTGCAACAAAAACTAAGTATCTCAAAAGAAAGCATTTACATAACACAATATTTGTTGCAAATTCTATCTAAATTCTATCGACCTAGGTTCACAAAAACAACCACAACATTCAACTGAAAAATAATTATATTCTAAACCCTAACATTAGTTTGGAAGTTTGTTTCCTTATATAAAATTTTGATGTCAAGTTTTTTAAAAACCATGTTTTACATTTTCACACATGCATAATACAAACCAATGTTTATTAAAAAATTAATAGCAAACTACAAACTAATTAAAATCCTTATGTAAATGAATAAATTCCCAAGACATAACATAACAAACTAACCTATTATTGTTCTTGGTAAGGAATTCTTTTTAGTAATGGTTCTAAAGAGTTTTTCTTAGACTCACTCAACTCTTGACATTGAAATTAGAATATTCATAAACATTATACAAGCCTTTTTTTCATTTCGAAACCTGCATTTCAACTTCAAGGTGGTGACAACTTTTAAATGCATCATTAGATCAACAACTACTAGCAACAATCACATGTTCACACTACTCCCACCTCAAAATAGAAACATTTTTTTTGCAAGATGGTTATCAATCAACACCATATACAAACTTTTTTTTGTTCTACACCCAACTAACTAAAGGTAAATAAGTTGCCAAGCTTTTACAGTAACTTGTAATAATTCGCTTGGAGGGGTCACAATTTTAAAAATATTCACTTTGATAATCAGAAACCTTCATAGAATGACAATCAAATTAAAAAATTCCTCTTTCCAAGCCCACCAAAAAATCTTTTTGTCCTACTTAAAAATAAACATTGTTGCAACCTACTTTAGACCTCATTTCATGGTTTAGACCTACTTTTAGACCTAGAAGAATTTTTATTACACAACAAGCAACTTGCACCCTATTATTTCAACATGACACAAGACATAGCAACAATAATGACATCAAGGATCGCTCCCAAGTGAACAAATCTTCCTCTCTTGCTCAAGAATAAACATTGTTGCAACCTATTTTATACCTCACTTCATGTAGGAAGAATCCTTATTACACAACAAAAAACTTGTACCTTGTTTTTTCAACATGACAAAAGACATAGCAACAACAACTACATCAAGATAGTGCTCCCACCTAACACTACAAGCAACCATTTTGCAAGATCAATGTCATTAAATACCATATGCAAACCAGATTTTGAAATGTGCTTAGAGAGTTCACACGTTCCTAAACACTCAACCTAATAATCATAAATCTATGGTTTGTAGCTCTAATCGTTAATAGCCACCATCAAATCACCAAACCACAACCCCCACCAACCACCCCGCCAGCAGCACCTACACACGAAAACCACAACAACAAACTATTAGTAGGTACATAATAAGAAGCAAATAAACCACAAAAAATAAACACCAAGTTGACAAACGCACTTGCCTAGCTTCAAACAAAAAAAATTATGCATGCCAACACCTCTTTTCCATGTTCAAACAAACCACACAAAATTAACAACAACAACAACAACAACAACAAAATGTTTTAAAATGACATGTAAAAATTGAGATGCACACCAATTCCAAAAATGTAGCAATAATTACCTACCATGATCTAAACCAAACAAAAAATTCATGCCACCACCTCAGTTGTATGGTTAAACAAACCAAAGAACAAATAATGTTGAAAAAGAGAACAATCCATTGAGCTATGCACTAATTTGATGAATGCAATAATAGTTACTTCCATGCTACAAACAAAAAAAATCCATGTGGCACCATGTCACTCTCATGTTGTAACCATATAGTAAAATTACTTGCACATGGAACCATAAACAAATCAAACTGCGTCCCCACCAATAACACACAAACAAATCAAACTACGCATTAACTTGACAAATGCAACAGTAGTTGTTTCCCATGCTTTAAACGAAAACATTCTGCATGCCACCACATCATTTTCATGCTAAAACCATATAGAAAAACTGCCTCCAAGCAAAACCACAAACAAATCAAACCGCTTCTGCACCAAACCTTAAACCCTAATTTTCCTACTTTTTCCCTAAACCTAATTTCATGGATTTTTCCATAAACCCTAATTTTTCCACTTTCTTCCTAAACCTTAAACTAAATCACTTTCTATGTGGCCCTTGTGTGAACACATGAACACAATACATGTTTCAAAAAACCTCCCCTTGTGTGGACCCCTCCAATTAAGAAATTGGTTCGATTTCTTCCACAAGTCTAAGACTACCATTTTTGTGCACAATTTTAACAACCAAAAAACCAATGTGAGGGACCTTGTCCCATGTGGGGGTAGGGCCCAACAAATAACTTTACTTCATTTTGAGGTGCCTACCATTAGCTATGGCAAAAAGTCCAACTAAATATAATCAAGATAGAATTTTAATCATGCAATGGTACATGCATTGAAAAAGTTCAAATTATTATTTTTTGGACACTTGGGGGAGATGGGAAAGACCCTTCAATAAGCAACACATTAAAATGGAAGAATCAACAATTGTAACATTTTCAAACAAAAAGTTGAGGAAAAAGATAAACAAATGTGTAAGGAAAATAGGTAAGTATGTACATGGACATTATCACTTTTAAGGGTTTGGATATCATGTTGTAAAAAATTGATACATGAACATGTTTTTAATATGGGTTGTCAAAGCAACACCAAACATCATCATAACATTACTTGAAACACATTTTGAGCTTTTTGTTTACTAACCTTAAACCCAAATGTTAACTCGCCAATCACCATCAAAATACGCCATTATAATTTCAATTGCATTGAATATACATACACATTTTTTTTTTAAAGTTGAGATTGCAACCACCAATAGATGACACTCAACTTGTCCACGTTGTGAATGATTTGTGTGATTTTCATTATTCTTATGTATGACACACGTATATATAGCATGTTCCAAATAACATGCTCCAAAAGTCACAAGCCTTTCTATGAGGAATTCTCGTCACATTTAGGTAATTCACAACTTCATTGTGATGGACTTGTTTGAAACTTACCATGTTACTATCCAATTGCAAAAAGGGGTCATCAATTTGACATACTTAACAAAGCATCTATGCCCACATCAATCACTTTAATATAAATGCAAAAAAAGAAGTAATGAATTTAATATCCTCATTACCAATAATTTTTAAAAGGTCATAACCATCAAAACCTCCAATGCATCTTAGGTTCATCCTTATTTAGTTCAAGTCAATGGGATTAATAAATGGTGAATGTCAATATTTCATTCCTAATGGAAAATGGTAAATTATTGTTAAACATGGTGTTTTAAACAACCTTTATGAAATTATTAGTGTATATTAATATAAGTACACAATTATGAATCACTTGCATATTCATGATTTATATAATTTGTCTTTTTTAAGGCCCAAATAAATCATATTTGATTTCTATAAGAATTCAAAATGAGTGAAATCTTGTGTGTTATTACTTTTGATACTTTCCATAAGTTTTGCATAACAACATAACATAACATGCATTTACCCAAGGATTAATCTTTCTTTGCCTTGTTGTTTCTTGATTTTTCTTACTAATGGTCCCTTGAATAATTATGGTATTAGTAGGGTATTGTTACATCCATAGTCATATAATTTGTTGGCCCTACCTTGTAAGGCATGGATATTGTGTTGAAAATCATTATAAAATATAGTAGCTTCAAGGGATTTTGCCCCAAAGAAACTAGGTGAATGATTCATCCTAATTTGGTTCTTAAAGGAATCACATTCATTTTTTGACATTTTGTTTTATCCACCACCACTTTGAATGTGCACCCAACCCTAAATGTTTTTGTCACCAATCCATAACCCACCAAACTTAATACGGAACTACCTTTTCCAAAAATAATCAAGGCACCCCACCATGCAAAAATTCATGTTTTTTTTCAAAATGTGACAATGTGATTGAGAACATTCAAATAAACATGTCATGAAAAAATGTCTTTATTTTTTGGTTTGAAATTTTGCACAAATGTGAAAAATAAATATGAAAAGGAATTTTTTTTTTTTGAAAATAAAGTCATTAAATTTCCAAAATTTGAAAGGGATTTTGCAACATTTCCTTGTTAGTTTTGATTTGGTAGTAATTTTTAAAATGTTTATATAGGTTCCTAGAATACATTATCATTTAATGGGAGATCCTTTTGGGTTTTTTGTAACTAACATGATGTTAAAAATGAAAAAATAATCATGAAATTTTTTCTTTTCCAACAACATGATGATGTACATTAAAAGCATTTTAATTTTTAATTTTTCTCCTAGATATGACCAATTTACCATAAAATATCCATTGTTGATATTAACCAAACGGCATGGCCATTGCATATATAACACTTTGTTGTTCTTCTCTTTACTTAACAATATGAAACTATGTGGATAGTGGGACACCTCCCTTTCAATCCCTTCCCTCTTTAACTCCTAGTGGTGTTCCATATTTTCTTACATTCCCTTAGATAGTCATGTTGCCAAATTTTTTACATTTCATTTTGCAATTTGATTTAATGGGTCCAATCACAATAAAAAGAGCCACATTCACACAAGTACAAAGTCCCTTCTAAGGAATGCATTTGGACATGTGGCCTTGTATTGATTGATAATGCCAAGTTTTGTATTTTTAAAACAAAATTTTCAAGTAGTTTGTCAAATTTAGTACCAATTTTGAGACCAAATATGACCCATAATGTAAAAAATAATTGAAACTTTTACATCAAACATTAAATTACAAAATCAAATTTAAAACTTTGCTTTGAGCCACAACTTGTAAACTATTATAATCATTAAGAACATTTGAAAATCATTTTGACTAAATACCTCCAATATGTGTGAAAATTTAGAGAGATTTTGGAATAGTTCAACACATATGGCCTTTTTTTTAAAAGTATATTTCAACTCAATTTTTTTAAAGCATTTAATGGAAGCTTGAGTGACAAAAAACAACTTATACTAATTTATTGCTTGTAAGTACTACTCAACAAGTGTTTTGTGTATGTACAAATACTTTAACAAAAGAATGAAATGACTTCAAATTCATGAATAATTAAACACAATGTCACAAATGATATTTTTATTTCATTCACATATAAAAGTAATTTTCAAACTAGATATGGTACATCAAAATTGCATAATTAACATTTCATATGGTTTCTTTCATACATATTACACCCTAACCTTTTCAAAAAGTTTATAATCATACCCTAGTCATTATGACCTAATGGAATATCCTTGTGGTCTACCTTAAACATTATAGGTATTACTAATGGTGGAAAATCTTGTTTTATTACAATTTTGAACTAGTAATGACAATGTATATAATTTCTAAGTTTTCAAATTAATCTAGTTGGATCAAAAAGGTCCTTGTTGTCTCTCATGGTCAAATTCACCTTTTACCCATGGCATTCAAACACTTTAGTTATTGAGTTATCTTAACAACATTTCACTATTGGGGCCATTGGCTCAACTTTCCAATAGTCAATACACTAAAATGTTAGTAACTCCCTTAGTGTTACCACCAATCATCATCTTAACATCGTAATGTTATATTCCAACTATTGATAACACATGTTACCTTTAACAAAAAACCAAATAAAAACCAATTCAACACAATAAAAGATCAATTTAGAAACAAGATTCACCAAATGGTAACCAAATTTGAAAAGGATCAACACTTATTAATACTTATTTTCATTTTTAAAACATGACTATTGATTTAACAAAATATTTAAGAACAACCTACAAAAGACAATCATGGACAAATGGTTGTCATGGATGATAATATAATAACTAAAAGAAATCCATGCATCATCATCCAACACCATGATCATCATCATTGGCCAACATTAATACATGTTAGCATCATAATTCATTAACGATTTTCATTCATCATTGTCCCATCATTTTTTTCATCCATAAATTCATCCACCATCATCCTTCTTTTATCCATAATGTGTTTATGAACATGATCAAGAAGGTTCTTTTGACAACATGCCATATGGAAGCCTCCATGGAAGCTTTTAAATCTTAGTCCCCTGAATGTGTATAAACAAAGGTAGTACCCCATATTACCTTCAATTTGTTCAACACCAATTTAAAGTGTATGACTTTATAATTTAGCCTTGTTATTTCATTTTATATTTATAAACATTCCATGTTCTAAGTAAAGTTTTATATTTGAATATTTTTCTTTGCATACTTTGTGGCCTTATTTTATATACAATGTTTTATGGTTGTATTTAGGTTTATCCCTACTTTTGTTGCATTTTGTCCTAGTTCTCATGCACTTGCAAAAAAATTGGTCATGTTAATTATCATGCATCTGACAATGGTAATCTAAACCAAAAACATTCATATTTGATTTTATTTTTCTACTACCATTGTTAACTGGTAATGGTAACAACATATAATAATACTTCAATGAATACTTGTAAACAAATTACTTCTAGGCCATAAGATTCCAAAGAAATATAAACAATTTTTTTTTAATGTGCAAAAAAAAGTGGTGTGATATTTTTTAATCTAATCTTATACGTTGTATAACCAAACTTACCAACAACTACGACATTTTGAAGTGTTAGTGATAATGGCAAGTAATTATCATATCCAAGCTCTAAATTAGCCCTCGAAAAAGGATTGCCCCAATAGTATTTTAACAATTTTACCAATTGCACCATTTTGCCATGTGCACACACACTTTTTCCCATCTCCAAAACAACATCCTTTACATACACACGAATCACAAACAAAGAGAGGGATGTTCCCCTTTTCAAGCCTATTCAAGGTTGGGGTTTTAAAAAAAGGAAAAAGGATTGTAGGATTTTGTAGGGCTACTTTTTGGAAATAACATTTATTTTAAATTAAGTGAGAAAATTTGATTAGTCCAATATAAGATAATCCATTTGATGGTGGTGATTTTTCACATGCATACATAATTTTGTATCAATATTTTAGTTTATAGCCAAAAATGCAAAAAATCCCAAAATGAATTTCAATGGAAAATCAACCATTTTTTTTGGCAAGATTATTTCCTACACATGTGATTTACACCTAAAGCTAAACATTTTGAACCCATTGAACATAATTGTTTAGCTAAATGGTTAAAAATATGAGTCCTTTACCTTACAGCCATTTCCTTCAAAATTTCAAGACTTTGAAATTTTTGTATGATTCATTTTTTCATCAAGTTCACCCAATGAACTTGTACTTTCATAGAACAAAACACATTTTTGTTGTATAGAAAAATTGAAATCAATTGTATGATTTTATGCATTTTTTTATTCCTTTTTTTAAAAATTACAGTTTAAACAATTGATATAATTAGTTTAAAGGACTCAAAATGACATTTACATAGTATCCAAGTTATTTTAAATCATTTTTATTAATTTAACAAGAAATTATTTTATATATTAGCATACAACAATCCATTACAAATATAACAATGTAAGATAAACAAAAATACAAAGTTGTCCTTTGCAATTAAAAATATATAAATCATTCCTTTTTGGTATCCCAATCATGAATACACCTTTATGTATCCCCTTCATTTACAAACTCTACTTTACAAAAGTGGCTACATTACCCTCTATTGTATCCAAGTTTTTTTTCAATTTTAAAAAGTAGGTGGATTTGCAATCCTCCACAAGAAGACTTAGCCAAGTCTAGCTACATGCCAAAGATAAAAAGATAATATTTTATAAACTTTGATATGTACTAATAACTTGCAAGAAATTATAATCTAAACTTGGCAACATCAACCTTTTCCTCAACATGTTGCAAATATGGGGGATCTTCCCCTAGAAAATCCTTTGTAGAAATCACATGCCCTCCTTTGTTGCCAAGTGGGAAAAAAATTCTTAAAAAAATGCCAATCGTATCCAAATCTTTCTATTAGATTTTAATTTTGTGGCATTAACTTAACCATTTAGGCCTTTTAAAAACCTTGGCTAAAGTTGACATCACCTTCACTAATAATGAAGGTAATGGTTACCTTACTATAAATAATTACATATTATTGGGTTGCCAAGTATTATTAAGCTAGAATCTACCCGATTAACGTATACATGTAATAGTCCCTCCCAAATTTAGATAGTAGTTGTAAGGTCCCTCTTCTTTCCTAGGAAGCATGTTCACAAACAAAAAATGACTTCCAAATACACTAAGAAATTTCTCAAATGTTATATGTTCAAAATCAACACTCCTTAATAACCAAATTCCTTCATAAAACTTTTTACATTGGAAGGGATAGGTTAGAAACTAAGAATTTAAATGAGGGATGGATATTTAGGCTCCCCTTAGTTGTCATACTTAAAAAACCAAAATTTCACTATCACTAGAATTTAGCCTTAGATCTTTGACATGTACCCCTTCTTTGAATGTAAGAAAATGAACATTCGATGGTCAATTATGCCAAGGGCCTAGCTAATGAAATGTTTATAAGCAAAATTGGCCATAAAGGACTCATTTCTATTATGTTGTGAAAATTCAAACATTATTATGGTTGCCCATATACGTTAAAAAAAGTCTAATATACATGGTTAAATGGAACTATTATACCTAAATGTATTTATATCACAAAGACTAGGTAGTTTGTTACTTAATTATGAAATCATGTGTTTTATAACATCAAAACAAGGGTTCACAAGTTGTATCCTTTCATCACACTAAATACAAAAACTTTTGTATATTACAATATGAAATAACATCATTGTAATATCATGTCATGGCTTGTGTGTAAAAGTTCCAAATTTGTCACTCCAAGTATGTATCTTGAAAATGCAAAAGCTTGCATGAAAACTCAATGTAAACACAAAATTTCATTCCAACTATCAAAGTCCATAATCACACAAGTCTAGACAAGTCCTTACATACTAAACAAAATGAAGTTTATTGAACATCTTCCTAAAGCCTTATCCTACGTATTCATATTTTTACGAATCATCAAATTCCATGCTCATGGTGAGTAATTGTCCTAATTTCAATATGAGTCATTTACACTATTTAAAAGTTGAATAATAAATTAAGAAAAGTTCAACTTTAGATAATCTAAAAGTCCCCTTCTAAATGAATAATAGTTTATTCAAATTATAGAACTAGTCATGTTTGAATATGTGATTGTCAACATGATGAAATTACAAGTTGTGCATATGAATTTAGTCTATTTTCCCATTGTGATTGATGTTGAACCAAATCAACTTGGGGTGGTAAGATGCAAGTTATATCTTGGCATTATACTTGGTATCAAACAACTTGGCAAAATTGCAAAATAAGTATTACACCTATCTTTGCTTAAATAATTAAATTTTTGGAAAAAAGGTCTAATAGCCTTGATCTAAATATTCCAAAATTTCAACAATACTTAATAAATGCAATAAATATTCTATTTGTTAAAAATTTCTAAACCATCATTTTTTTGTGCAAAATTTTGCCAAAATGTGAAATTATTTTTGGGGTTGTGACCCTTGTAAAGCTCATTGATTAAAGGGTTTTTATTCCTATAGGTCACCAAATATTAACATGATTACAATTTTTTTAATGTCCTACCTGTCATTGTTATTTAATGTTAAATCCTTTTTGCGCCACTAGCCCATGACACAACATTAGATATTTGAAAAAAAAATCATGGGTTTGGATTGGTCCATATGGGAAAGTATCGAGTTTAATGTTTTGAAAATTGGAAATGTAGGGTTAGGATTTTTTTTTTTCCAATTAGCCACCTTGAAAATTAATTATGTCAAACATTAGTTTAAATACATGGTATGTAGATTGAATTACATATATAGCTTAATCTACCCTATGTACATTTTGGTAAAACAACCAAGTATTCAAACACACCTTTTTGCCCTACTATAAATTACAAGAGGCCATCAACATAGTCTTAACACAACATCATCTACCTTTGTGCCAAAAAACAAATTAAAATAAATACCAAACAAACAACTCATTAGAGAATGATTACCTTTTATGTGGTAAATTTCCACATATGTACCAAACAAAATAAGCAAAGGTGATGGAGCCATTGGCCATCGTAAGGTAATTTGATTCCAAGGAATTTATTTACAATCTATGGAAAAAGTCTCAATTGTTTTCAATGTACGTTGTCCAAATAAATTATTTAATCATACATGGTCAAGTTATGACCAAGAAACTAAAGCACTTGGATTGAATTCAAGGGTCCAACTTTTACATGGATGCAAGGTCTCTTCCACTTCAGTAGTGCCAAAAATAATTCTCCAATGAATCAACTTGATGGTAAAAGAAAACTTACAATATGTGCATTTAAGGTTGTGTAAGATCAAGTGGCAAATAACCCTTCTATAAAGTTGTTTACAACCTAGTCACATATGTAAGCTTAACCTTGACTCTTACAAAACATAAGCTTTGATGACCTCAAGGTTCTATACTAAAGATATCCCTAACACACAATTTTACACTCTAGGAGTTTGTCTTACTTAAAGTCAAATCTTGTGCAACTCTAAATTTTGGGACGTTCAAATCTCCATTGTCCCATTACTTTAAACCTTAATGATTTTTGAACATCTCAATCTCCACCTATATCCCTTGAAAACCCCAATCATATATGTATTAGGACAACACAATTAAGTGTATATTCCTATAGTTCACCCCTATAATAATTGCTTGTTCATGTAAATATTTTTTTCTATTAAAACTAATGCTATTCTTTATCATTTGGTGATAAAAAAAAAAGTTTAGTGTGATTAATTCAAAGGATTTTTGTGAAAATAATGTGTTGAAATCAATAGACTTTCAACAAAACATTTATGAAATCACCATATTTAGACAATCAATTCCAATATTATAACATGATTTTTTATTTATTTATACTTTCCTTTTTGACCAATAGTCAAATTTGGCTAATTCTTCTTGTGGATGATAACCAATGTGGCCACATTGCAAAATTGGAAAAAAAACAAAAAAAAAACCTTGATTATGGGTGTGATCACAATCAAATGAACCAAAATGACAAAGGATTCATTGAGGACTATGATATTTTTTGTGGTGATTTTCAATTTTTCATAGGATTGATTTTTTGAATGAATTTTTTGCAATATGTTACAAAAATAAATATAATTTCTTCAATACATCACATTTTTAAAATTAAAAATTGATGAATAACTAAGAATATTTTTTAAATGTACATATTCACATTTCATTTTGAAAAAAAAATCTTAATTTCAAATTATATGAAAATATGTAAAGTATTTTATGTTTTATTTTCTCATATCATAAATTACAAAAATTTCTTTAGATGTCATGTACATTACACCCCATTTAGATGTGGTAAAAGATTCTTGAAATTTTAAAATTTTGTTCAATAGATTTTTATTTATTTTTAAATATCAAATTCCACAACTTTCAAATTTTGAATTTTTTTTGAATGTGGGTAACATATGAACATTATTTCAAATTTTCCCCATCAAAATTATTTTATTAATAAATTATTTTGTTTAGTAATCTATAAATTTAATTGATTTTGATGCAATTATTGTTCAAGTTCAAAGGTTTTTTTTATTAAAACCAAAACCCAATTTAATAAATAAATAAATAAATAGAATTCTTCAATGTGCATATTAGTCATTTAACATAACTTCCCATGATTAACATGGCATTAAAATGGTAGCACAAAAATATATCTAACAAAGTTATAGTTTTGAAAGAATTTTGGTGGTTATTTGACATGATGTTTGACTTGTTTGATGTGATTGCACCTTTATAGCCTTTAAACCTAATCATTATTTTTTTCATGTGATTAAAATGGTCAAGGTTTTCCTTATTTCACAAGGAAACCTAATTGGTAATGGGTCTTATTAAAATATATATACATTTTTTTGAATTTATCCTTAATAACTAACATTTTAGTTGTTATTTTTTTATTGATGCAACGCAAAGCTTGCCATGTGGTATCAATGATCATTTTCAATTTTATAACAATAATGGTTTAAAATCAAGGTGCACTACTCAAATTTCCAATTTAGAAAAGGGGTAGAACCTTCAAAATAATTGGGACAAGTTTATGGTTTTTGCAAACAATTTTCTCTTGTTTCAATTATAGAAAATAAACAAAAGAACATTGAAGAGAACTAAACCAAAATCAAGTCATAGACTAATCATTTCACACATGTTTCATCATTACTTGGACCACAATGAGATGCATATTGGATTTAATTAAAATCTTATAGTGACATTGAATTTGGCCCCATATATTTGTTTTAGTTGAAAATGAGAAAAGTAATGGAAGAAAGGAAGGTGATTTTGTGTGATTAAAGAAACATCATGCATGAATTGACCAATTTTAGTTTTTAAAACACGACAACAAACATTTTAGTACCAAATCACATTTCAAATGATAATTGTCCCATTTTTGGCACTTACATAGTCATTACATATATTAGACATTTGGTTTGTTTCCATAGGAAAAAATATAAAGCAAAAATGAAACAATTGGTTCCAAAATAAAATGAACAAGGCATGCATTACAACACAAATGTGTGGACAACCAAATTCTTGCATCTAGCTCTTTATCAACTCCTTGTCTCGATTAGAGATAAATATTGTTTCATTTGTGCTACCTACTATGCTCCCTTTAATATAAGTTACATTCATTCCATCTTACAAGTTGAACCTACTAACAAAACAAAACTCTAAAATATATTGTACATATGTTACATTTTTATTTTATTTTTATAATATTGTTAATGCATATTGTGTATTTGGATTGAAAATAAACATAATCTTATTATAAAAATAATTAAATTATAAATTCTACCTAACATGGCAACTTATATTTTTACTCATGTGGTTTTCAATTACAAAAAAGGAAATCCCCACTTGGAGGCACTCAAACATGTTCCCCTTGTGAGAGGGAGGTGTGTGTGAGTGCAATAAGGAATCCCCAAGAATCCTATGCGCATTTTGACACATGAGAATTTTGAATCTCAAACCATAACTTTGTAACAAGGTTTTAGGGATCAAACCTTGTCCTTGTCCAAATTAATTACTGTTTCAAATTGTTGAAAAGGTCTTGAAGATAAGATATTTAAAGTGTGGTCACATTCCCAATTTGGACATTTGAATCATAATTGAGTGGTCAAAAGTCAAACTAATAATTCAATTCTTAACAACGAAAACATCAATCAAAATCATCGGATCACTTTCAATTGGGGAATTTGATACATTGTTGGAAAGTTATTTTCAAAATCTACAACTTTTTGTTCAATGATTTTTGGATTCGATTCCATATGAAGAAGTTATGCACCTATGAAATAAAAGTGTTCATAATTTGGAAAATTCAAAAATTCCAAATCCCAATATTTTTATCATTTTAATGTAGTCATTATTGTCATTTACAAAGTATATTATAGAAGAGTGATGATTTTCCCCAAGTTTGGGCTATGGTAAGTCTTGCAAATGTATATGTCATGATTTTATTTGTGCACTATTTTGGCTTCAATTTGCGCATTAATTGTCTTTTTTCTTGACTTGTGCAAATTGATTTCATTTAAAAAATTTAGTTTTTAGTTTCATCTTGGAACTCCCATGCCTTCTTTCTTTGTTTGAATCACAAAATGCACCTTAAGTCTACAATTGTTGCAAAACCAATAATTTGTAAGGTTTTTTAGTTCAATATCATTTGACAAACCTAAGGGTGCATCAAAATTAGTTATTCTTGGAGGAGTCCAATAATTTGATGTCAAGGCAAAAATGTTGAATGAATTTGGATATGTCAAACATTAAAAAAATCTGAAAAATAGATATTTTTGTCAATAAAAGGGGAAAACATTTCAATATTTTTTCCTTGTTCAATCCTTTGTTCTTATGTTAACTAAAGGATTTAAAATAGTATGCAATTATTTTGTAGTTGCATACTACACCTTTAATTGCATAAGCCAAAAAAAGTTTATAGTATTCTCTTGTTCATATTACATAACTTTTAAAACTAAAACATTGAGTTTTACATATTTTGCATTCCAACTTGGTGTTGAATGTTGAGAGAAAATGTGATAGGATTTGAAAAATTATGATGTGCATTTTGAAAAATAAATGGCTATTTGGGGCCTCATTCATAGACACCATAAGGCACCTTTTTCATAAAGAGGTTTATATTTTTCAAATGGACACAAAAAAACAACTTTTCACAATCCTCCATCTTCATTTAGATTGGAATTGTAACATAGTTGTTGATCACACTTGGACAACATTGTTAACCTCCATATTTGTAATTGATTTGTTGGGCATGGTCATCAATATTTGGAAGCAAGAAACATTTTTTTCAGAAAATGAATGTAAATGAATTTAAAAATCAAGTTAAATAAAAGCCATTACTACCAATTATTATTTTTCAACAAATGTTGGTGTTTTCTTAACAAAAATGGGAAACTTTTGAATTTTTTTCTTCTTATAATGTGAATTTGATTAATTTAATTAACTTTTTGGAAAAGATGATTTTTTAATACCACAAAATTGGATGTAAAGAAAAGAAAAACTTGATTACTATAAATAATTCTCATGAGCAATGACTATTTCTCTTCCTTAAGGTCCTAACATGGTCACATTAAGTTGGTGAAAGCTTAAATTGTCTTTGCAAAGAAATTTCATTATGTTGTAAAAATGGGTTGGTTTTTTATTCCTTCCTAAAAGGAATATATTATTGCACATTTTCAAGTGGAGCATTTGATGAATAATTATTTTATTTTTAAAATTTCATTTCAACAATAAATATGCGGCAACTTTTGGGCAATTTTGTTGGACTTGAAAACTTTAACATAATGAAACTTTTTTTTTTTCCTTATTTGTTCATGACTTGAAATAGAATATTTTAAATTTGAATGAAATTATCATATCTTTCAATACTCTAACCACCAATCAATACACCTTCTCATTCATTCTCATCTTATTTATCTCTT
>Ga0116230_10000958_pt1 | contig 26415 bp, 24 predicted proteins | sample S1TSphfallax_3_FD_88678 | JGI IMG/M metagenome (GOLD analysis project Ga0116230, IMG submission 88678) | Host-associated microbial communities from peat moss isolated from Minnesota, USA - S1T2_Fd - Sphagnum fallax MG | ecosystem: Host-associated > Plants > Peat moss > Unclassified | place... | reverse complement strand
TGATGGGATTCGACGGAGCGCCGTGGCTCGATCGCGTCAGCCGGGAGCAAGAGGAGCGGCCCGACCTGCTCATCGAAGAATTGCACCTCGATGCGGCGATGACGGTTGCCGATATCGGTGCGGGCTCGGGCTACCTCGAACGGCGGATGGCGCCCTTGCTGCCGCACGGCAAAATCGACGCCGTCGACGTGCAACCCGAAATGGTCGAACTGCTCAAGGAACTCGCGCTACAGCCCGCGACGCGCAACGTCGTGCCGATCCTGGGCGGCGTCGACGACGTGAGACTGCCGCCGGATTCGGTCGACCTGGTCGTCATGGTCGACGTCTACCACGAGCTCGCTTTCCCCGCCGAAATCCTGCGGAGTGTCGTGCGTGCGCTGAAGCCCGGGGGCCGCCTCGTGCTGGTCGAATATCGCGCCGAAGACCCCGCGGTTGCGATCAAGCCGCTGCACAAAATGAGCGTCGCGCAGATTCGCCGAGAAATGAGTTCGTTTCCGCTCGTTTGGGAAAAGACCTCGGAACGTCTGCCGGTCCAGCACATGGTTTTCTTCCGCAAGCTTTAGCTGCCTGCGATGACAGAGCCGCAACCCGGGACCTTGAGGATTCTGCGTCGCTCGTCTTTCAAGACAATTCCTTGGAGGAACGGCGGCGGCATCACGCATGAGGCGATCCGCGTGCCCGCGACCGGCGACTCGTTTCGCTGGCGTATCAGTGTCGCCGAAATCGGCGCGTCCGGACCTTTCTCCGATTTTCGGGGCTATCAGCGCAAGATGGTCTTGCTGCGCGGCCTTGGGCTCTCCTTGAGCTTTGCGGATGGAGAGCAGCGCCGATTACAGCAGGTCGGCGACCTGGTCGAATTCGATGGAGCGCGGGGCGCTCACTGCGAACTCTTGGCCGGCCCCTGCGTCGACCTCAATCTTATGGTCGCCGATGCGATCCCCGGCGTGCGCGCACGCGTGCAAAATCTGAACGCGGCCTTGGCCGTTGAGGCCCGAGCCGGCGAATCTTTGATGATTTTTGCGATTTCCGGGGCCGTCCTCATTGCGCCTCCAAGCGGTGCGGTGGAGACCCTCGATCCCTGGGATCTCGCCCTTGTCAGCCAGTCCGAGCCGGCCGCCACTTGGTTGCGTTCGGCCGCAACCGATGTTGCCGCGCAAGTGTTTCTCGCCAACTTGAGAGATACTTGAGTCCAAAGTAATTTGCCCAGAGGTTCCCATGTCCGCCAAGCCCACGCCCGCCACGAGCCATGCCTCAGTCGACCGCGGCGCGCTGGCGCCGCTCCGGCAATCCATTCGCGAACAGGCCCTTTGCCCGGAAGAGCGAGCCGTCGCCCGACTCCTCGGGAGCTTGGGCTTAACAGGCGAGGCGCGTGGGCGCGCAGTCGCCACCGCGAGCGCGCTGGTCGCAGGTGCTCGTGCGCGCCGCGACGAGCGACCGTTCCTGGATGCCTTCCTACAGGAGTTCGGCCTGTCGAATCAGGAGGGCATCGCCCTCATGTGCATCGCAGAGGCGCTGCTTCGCATTCCCGACGACGCGACCGCGGATCGCTTGATCGCCGAACAGCTTGCGAGCGGCGATTGGTCCTCGCATGCCGGAAAATCCGAGTCTCTGTTCGTCAACGCGTCCACCTGGGGCTTGATGCTGACGGGCGGTATCCTCGAACTCGAGCCGGATATCAAGAACGATGCGATCGGCTGGGTGCGCAAGTTCACGCGTAAGGCCGGCGAGCCCGTCGTGCGCCTCGCGGTGCGACGCGCGATGCGCATCATCGGCGGCGAATTCGTGGTGGGCCGCACGATCGAGGAGGCGCTCAAACGTAGTTCCACCGAATCGCCGCTCGCGCTCTGCTCGTTCGACATGTTGGGCGAAGGGGCCCGGACGCAGCGCGATGCGGAACGCTATCTCGCCTCGTATGAGCACGCGATCGACGTGCTCGGCGGCGCCGTCGCGGGCCGCTCGCCACGCGACGCATCGAGCATCTCGATCAAGCTGTCGGCTTTGGAGCCGCGTTACACGCTGGCACAGCGCGCACTCGTATTGTCGCGGCTCGTGCCGCGAATCGAAGCGCTCGCACAGCGCGCCGCCAAGGCGGGGATCCAGCTGACGATCGATGCCGAGGAGGCCGATCGTCTGGATCTGTCCTTGGACCTCATCGAAGCCTTGGCGCGCGATTCGGGCACGCGCGACTGGCCCGGGTTGGGCCTTGCCGTTCAGGCCTACGGCAAGCGCACACTCGACGTCATCGATTGGGTGGCCGCGCTCGCGCGACTGACGGGGCGCCGCATGACCGTGCGTCTGGTCAAGGGCGCGTACTGGGATAGCGAGATCAAACGCAGCCAGGAGCGGGGGCTCGACGGCTATCCCGTCTATACGCGCAAAGTCACGACCGACGTTTCCTACCTCGCCTGTGCCGGACGCCTGTTCCGCCATGCCGATTTGTTGTATGCGCAATTCGCGACTCATAACGCTCACAGCATCGCCTCGATCTTGGAGCTGGCGCCGCGCGGTGTGGACTACGAATTTCAGCGTCTGCATGGCATGGGCGGTCTCCTATACGCCGAGGCGCAGCGCCAGATACCGGATTTTCCGCGCGTGCGAGTCTACGCGCCCGTCGGGGAGCACAAGGATTTGCTCGCCTACTTGGTGCGCCGCCTGCTCGAGAACGGCGCCAACACGTCGTTCGTCAATCGCTTCATGGACGAACAGGTGCCGGTCAGCGAAATCGTGCGCGATCCTGTGACCGAACTCGAGCGCATGGCGGTGCGTGCGAATCCCGGTCTGCCGAATCCCGGCGCGCTATTCGCCGATCGCCGCAATTCCTCGGGCGTGGATCTTGGTGATCCCCGTGAGCTCGAGGCCTTGTCCCGCGGTATTGCGCAACGGCGCGCGCAGGAGCAAGTGGCCGGCCCCATCATCGGCGGGGTCGCGGCGTCCGGCGAACGCTTCCCGATTCAGAATCCCGCGGATCGGCGTGAGCGTGTCGGCGTCGCGCGCGATGCCAGCGCCGCGGAGATCGTTGCCGCCTTCGATCAGAGCGCGGCGGCGCAACGCGCTTGGAATCGCAGCGGCGGCGATACCCGTGCCGCGTGTCTTGAGCGAAGCGCGGATCTGCTCGAAAATCGCCGCTTGGATTTCATCGCGTTGCTGGTGCGCGAAGCCGGGAAAACCGTACCCGATGCCATTGCCGAGGTGCGTGAAGCCGTTGATTTTTGTCGCTATTACGCGGTCCAGGCGCGGGCCTCGTTCGGTGCGCCCCTGCGCTTGCCTGGGCCGACCGGCGAATCGAACGAATTGTCTCTGCAGGGCCGCGGCGTGTTCGCTTGCATCAGTCCCTGGAATTTCCCGCTCGCTATTTTTGCCGGCCAGGTCGTCGCTGCCTTGGCCGCCGGCAACGGCGTCGTCGCGAAGCCCGCGGAGCCTACGCCCTTGGTCGCTGCTCGCTTCGTCGAGCTGCTGCATGAAGCCGGGGTGCCGCCGCAGCTGCTCGCGCTCACGCCGGCTCGCGGCCGTAACTTCGGCGAAATCGCTTTTGCTCACGCCGCGCTCGCGGGCGTCGCGATGACGGGCTCCACGGCGACGGCCTTGACGATCAATCGCCTGCTCGCCGCGCGCGATGGAGCGATCGTGCCGCTGATCGCCGAGACCGGCGGCCTCAACGCCATGATCGTCGATTCGACCGCGCTCCCCGAGCAGGTCGTCGACGACGTCATGAACTCTGCATTCATCAGCGCCGGCCAGCGCTGCTCAGCCCTACGCTTGCTCTTCCTGCAGGAAGAAATAGCGGATGCGGTGCTGGAGATGATTGCCGGCGCGATGGACGAACTCGTCATCGGCGATCCGGCGCGACTCGCTACCGATGTTGGCCCGGTGATCACGGACGAGGCGGCTGCCGGGCTGAATGAGCACGTGGCACGTATGCGCAGCGAGGCCCGCATTCTCAAGTCCTGCCCGCTCGATGAGTCGCATGCGCACGGCAGTTTCGTCGCGCCGCATCTGATCGAACTCGCGCATGCATCCCAGCTGACGCGCGAGCAATTCGGGCCGATTTTGCATGTGGTCCGCTATCGTTCCCGGGATATCGACCAGGTACTTGCGGCGATCCGAGCGAGCGGCTACGGATTGACACTCGGCGTACAAACGCGCTTGGAGTCGTTCTGGCGACAAGTCTACGAAGGAACGACGATCGGCAACACCTACATCAACCGCAACATGGTGGGCGCGGTCGTCGGCGTACAACCGTTCGGTGGCGCCGGCCTCTCCGGAACCGGTCCCAAGGCCGGCGGCCCGCATTACCTGCAGCGTTTTGCCACCGAGCGAACCTTGACCGTCAATACGACAGCGACCGGCGGCAATGCGGCTCTGTTGAATCTTGGCGGATGAACGAGCTTCCGCCGGCGAGCCCCGCGCCGGTTCCGTCGCCGCGGTATTCTTTGCCGCGTTACGACTCGGCTGTTCTTCATTCGGCGGACCGATTGCACATCTGGCTTACTTCGAACGCGACTATGTCGAACGCCGGCGATGGCTGACGCGCGAGGACTACGCGGGTATCGTTGCTCTCTGTCAATTATTGCCGGGCCCAACCAGTAGTCAGGTCGGCTTTTTGGTCGGTTGGCGTCGCGCGGGCTGGCGCGGTGGGCTCGCGGCTTGGACCGGCTTCACCTTGCCGTCTGCCGTCTTGATGTTCGGTTTCGCGTTGTTCGAGGCGCAATCGCGCGGCCCGCTTTGCGCCTCGGCATTGCACGGCTTGCAGTTGGTGGCACTCGCGGTCGTCGCGCATGCGGTCTGGAGCATGGCAGGCAAGCTATGTCCCGATTGGCGGCGGCGCGCGATCGCGATCGTCGTGGCCGTTGTGCTGGCACTAGCAGGCAATGCCTTGCTGCAATTCTTCGCAATCCTTGGAGCGGGAATCGCCGGCTGGCTGCTGTGCCGCACGCTGCGTTTGCCCTCGCCGCGCCCGGTGGCGCCGATCGACGCGAGGACCGCCGGCGGAGCCTTTGCGCTGTTCTTCGCTCTCCTGGCGCTGTTGCCAATCCTATCGGCGCAAGTTTCGCGCTCGCCGGTCGCGCTGGCCGAGGTGTTCTATCGCTCCGGTGCCTTGGTATTCGGCGGCGGACACGTCGTGCTGCCCCTGCTGCGCGATGGTCTGGTCGGCGCCGGCTGGATATCCGACACGACCTTCCTGAACGGCTACGGGGCGGCGCAAGCCTTGCCCGGACCCTTGTTTACGATTGCAGCGTACCTCGGTGCCGTGAGCGCGCCCGCAGGTTCCACCGCGGCCTGGTGGGCCTGTGCCGCCGTGCTCAGCATTTTCCTGCCTGGTCTGCTGTTGGCGGTGGCTGGGTGCTGGCTCTGGCGCATTTTCGCGCTGCGGTTGCCGGCTTCCGGCGCCGTGCTGGCCGGTGTCAATGCCGGTGTCGTCGGTCTGCTCGCAGCGATGCTCTACCGGCCGCTCGGAGTGACCTCGCTACACGCGCCCGCCGATCTTGTGATTGCCGGCGCCGGCTTTGTGCTGCTCGCGCGCTGGCAAGTCGCGCCGCTCTGGGTCGTCCTCGGCTGCGTGGGCTCAGCAGTGTTGACGGGCTGGGTCGCGGCTTAGGTGCGGCGGCTCGGGTCGATCAGCCGGGCTCGAAAAAATTCTGGGCGACCGGCTTGTTCATGAGGATCTCTTCGCGCGTCAAACCTTGAATCTCGTGCGGAAAGACCAGCCATTGATCCGTCTCGTGCACGTAATAGTCCGGTACTCGCCGGCTGCGATTGCGCAGCGGCTTGTAATACACGGTCGCGATTCTGATGTTCTCCGGTAGATTGCGCCGGCACCGATCCTTCAATTCGGCGAGCACGGCATCCAGGCTGCGCCCGGAGTCCCAGACGTCGTCGACGAGCAGCAGTTCATCTTCCGCGGTCAGCCGCGAGACGAGGTAATCGATGGCGTGGACGCGAACGGTTTTCGCTTGCGCGCCGATGCCGAGGTAAGAGGACGTCCGGATCGCGATGTGATCGCAGTGAATTTCGTGATATTCCAGAACCTCCTGGACCGCGATTCCGATCGGTGAACCACCGCGCCACATCGCGACGAGAAACGTCGGCCGGAATCCGCTCACGACGACTTGGCGCGCCAATTCGAGCGAGTCTCGCAGCAAAGAGTCCGCCGAGATGAAGTGTTTTTCCATGTCCGCATGCTGCGCCATTCGGCGTACCGAAGGCAACCGAGGAGACAGTGGCGATGTGGGGATGTCCGCGCGATCTAGTGGATGCCAAAACTACGGCGAACGGGTAGGATTCTCGGCATCATGTCCGCGATCGAATTTGCAACCCCGTTTGTCGTATTTTTCGGCGATATCGACGACGACAGCTGGGGGAAGACGGGACTTGGCCTCGTGCAATGGCGTCCTGAGAGCTGCGCGGGTCAGTTGCGCTTGCCCGGCTGCAGCATCGATGCGGGCGTTCCCGATCTGTCGGTCGCCGCGGCCAAGTCCGCGGGTGTGCGCACATTGATCATCGGATCCGCAGCCGTCGGTGGTGGTGTGCCCGCACACTGGGTGACCACATTGTGCGAGGCCGCCGCATCGGGAATCGATATCGTCGCGGGTTTGCATGTGCGCCTGGCGAGTTTGCCGGGTCTCGCGTCGGCCGCGACCCAAGGTGGTGCGCGGCTCATCGATGTGCGCATACCGCCCGCAGGCTTGCCCGTGGGCACGGGTCGTAAGCGGTCCGGCCGGCGCTTGCTCACCGTCGGCACCGACTGCGCCTGCGGCAAGAAATACACGGCGCTCGCGCTCGATCGCGAGATGCGTGCGCGCGGCTACAACAGCGATTTTCGCGCGTCCGGCCAGACCGGCATCATGATTGCCGGACGCGGTCTGCCCTTGGATGCGGTCGTCGCCGATTTTCTGACCGGCGCAGCCGAAGTCTTGTCCCCCGACAATGACGTGGATCATTGGGATATGGTCGAGGGCCAGGGCAGTTTGTTTCATCCGGGGTATTTGCAGGTGACCGTGGGACTCCTGGTGGGCTCGCAGCCCGACGCCTTCGTCGTCTGCCACGATCCCACTCGGCAAAGCATATCGGGCTGGGAAGATTTCCCCTTGCCGTCGATTGCCGCACTGATCGAGCGAACGATCACGATCGGCAGCCTGACCAATGCCGCGCTTCGCTGCGTCGGCGTGGCCTTGAACACCTCGAAGATCCCGAACCCTGAGCGTGCCGCCTTGCTGCAAGGGTTTGCGCGCGAAACCGGCCTACCCTGCGTCGATCCGCTCATCGAGGGCGTGGGTCCAATCGTCGATCGACTGCTCATCGAGTTTCCTCCTTGAAGTATGGTCTGCATATCGAGCGTTGGCCCGCCATTCGACCCTTTCGTATCGCCGGCAATGTCTGGGACACGTTCGATTCCGTGGTCGTGGAACTGTCTCGCGACGGCAAGGTAGGGCGCGGTGAGGCGCTCGGCGTCTACTATCTCGATGAGACCGTTGACACCCTCGTGCCCCAAATCGAGGCTATTGCCGGTGAGATCGAGGCAGGCCTCGATCGCGCGAGGCTCCAGACTCTGCTGCCGCCCGGCGGCGCGCGTAATGCGGTCGACTGCGCTCTGTGGGATCTCGAGGCCAAGCTGACCGGGCGCGGCATCTGGGAACTGGCGTCTGTGCCGCCGAAGCCGCTCGAAACGGTGTTTACGATCGGACTTGAGGCAACCCCTGAGGAAATGGCGGCCAAGGCCGCGGCCGCCGTTCGCCATACCCTGCTCAAGGTCAAGCTGGACGCCGATCGACCGCTGGAGCGCTTGCGCGCGATCCGGGCGGCGCGCGCGGATGTGCGCATTGTAGTGGATGCGAATCAAGCCTGGACTTTCACAGAACTCCGCGCGCTCGCGCCCGCGTTTGCCGGGCTCGGCGTCAGCATGATCGAGCAGCCCTTGCGGCGCGGTGCCGATGCCGAACTCGAAGGCTACCGTTCCCCCGTGCCCTTGTGCGCCGACGAATCTTGTCTGCACCTCGGCGAACTCGAACAGGCCGCGCGGCGCTACCAAATGATCAATATCAAGTTGGACAAGACCGGTGGCCTCACGCATGCACTCGAGCTTGCGCGCGCGGCGCGTGGGCGCGGCATGGGGGTCATGGTGGGCTGCATGGCCGGCAGCTCGCTCGCGATGGCGCCGACCTTCGTCGTCGGTTGTCTCTGCGATCTCGTCGACATCGACGGGCCGCTGCTGCAGAAGACGGATCGCATTCCCGCCATCGAGTACGATGGTGGGCGCGTTGCGGTGTTCGGGCCGGACGTCTGGGGTTGAGGATCGACCGAAAGAGGTATTCTAAGATGCTGTGGCGAATGACTGCACGAATGATGATTCTGGGCGCGCTCGGGGTCGTTGCACTCGCTCTCGCGGGCCTTGGCACGACGCAGTCTGCGCTTGCCGCCGCCGCGACGCCTGCGTCCGGCCAGGACCTTGCGCCCGAGTACGCAGCTCGGGTTGCCCGCATCCTCGCGGCGACGCCATTGATCGACGGTCACAACGACTTGCCCTGGGAAATTCGCGAACGATTCAAGTCCGATTTATCGGCGATCGATCTCTCGGCCGACACGGCCAAACTGCCGTACCCCAAAGATGCTGCGCCCCTGATGACTGACATTCCGCGCCTGCGCGCGGGCATGGTAGGCGGTCAATTTTGGTCCGTCTGGATACCGGTCGAGAAGCAGGGCTTCGAGGCCGTGCAGACGACCATCGAGCAAATCGACTTGGTCAAGCGCATGGCGGCCGCCTACCCGTCGACCTTCGCGATGGCGTATTCGGCCGCCGATGTGCGGCGCATTCACAAAGCCGGCAAGATTGCCTGCCTGATCGGGATCGAAGGTGGCCACCAGATCAACCACTCGTTGCCTGTCCTGCGGCAGATGTACGACCTCGGTGCGCGGTACATGACCTTGACGCATGTAACGAATACCGAGTGGGCCGACGCAGCCACCGATGCGCCGGCGCACCATGGCTTGACCCCCTTCGGTCAGGAAGTCATTCACGAAATGAATCGCCTCGGCATGCTCGTCGATCTGAGTCACGTCTCGCCCGAGACGATGCGCGCCGCGCTCGCGACCACGGAGGCGCCGGTCATCTTCTCGCACTCCTCGGCGCGTGCGATCGTCGATCATCCGCGCGATGTGCCGGATGACGTGCTGCAACTCGTTGCCAAGAACGGTGGCGTGGTCATGGTAAATTTCTTTCCTGCCTATGTCTCGGAGGCGCGTAACCGCTGGGAGGCCGATCGCGCCGCTGAGAGGGCTCGCTTCAACAGCCCGCCCTATGGCGGCTTGTATGTCGGACAGCCCGACCGCGCCGCCGCTGCGCTTGCGGAATGGGAGAAGACGCATCCGCGCCCCGTGACGACCTTGGCGCAGGTAGCCGATCACGTCGACCATGTGCGGCAAGTCGCCGGTATCGATCACGTCGGCCTCGGCTCTGATTTCGACGGTATCCCCGATGCGCCTGTGGGGCTCGAAGCCGTCGATCGTTATCCAGCCTTGCTCGCGGAGCTCATGCGCCGCGGCTGGTCGGATGCGGATATCGCCAAGTTGGCCGGCGCGAATGTCTTGCGCGTCATGGCGTCGGCGGAGCAGGTCGCCGCGCGCCTGCGCGCCAGCCGGCCGGCCTCCGACGCGAAACTCTGATGCCGTCGCCTTGCAATGCGGTGTGGATCCTATGGTTGCGAGCTTTGCCGGGGATTTTTACGTCGATGGCGAGCTCGCGCGTGCCGCGATCCAGTCTGAAACCCTGTTTAATCTGATGCATCTCGATAGCGGCGTGAAAGTGGATTTTATCGTCCGGAAGTCCTCCGAGTACCGACGACTGGAATTCGAGCGTCGCAAATTGATTTCGGTCGCCGGAGTGAGAACTTGGGTCGTGAGCCGCGAAGATCTGATTTTGTCCAAGCTGCTTTGGGCCCGCGAATCCGGCTCCGAGATGCAGCGTCGCGACATCCGACTGCTGCTCGACGGTGATCTCGATCTCGATTACCTTGAGCGCTGGGCAAAGGATCTGTGAGTCACTGCCTTGCTCGAGGAACTGTCGCCATGAATGACACCACACCCAGCGTCGCAAGACTCGTTGCCGATCGCTACCGGGCAATGTCACCGAGCGCACGATGCATCGCAGCCGCAGCCATGTTCGAGACCGCGCGCGCCATCGTCGAGTCTTCTCTGCCCAGCGGTTTGACCGAGGAGCGGCGTCGCCTGGCGGTCGCGCGGCGTTTCTATCGAGGTGAGTTGCCGGAAGCGGCGCTGCATGCGCACGCACGAGCCGCGCGCCGCTAGACCTTTGCGCGCCCGCCGGCCCGTTTAGCGTACGCTAGAGCGCGGCGCGCAGCAGCTCGCCGATCACGCGGCGTAGCGGCTCGGCGCGGCCCGGCTCGTAGACCGGCACGCGCGCTTCATGCAGATAGGCCGCCTGGGCGATCTCGAGCTGAATCGCGTCGATGCGGGCACTCGGCTTGCCGTAGTGACGCGTGATGTAGCCACCTTTGAAGCGACCGTTCACCACCGAGGAGAAGCGCGTCTGGCCGCCCAACACCGCGGCGATACGCTGCGCCCTCACCGCCGAACAGGTGCGCCCGTCGGCGGTGCCGATGTTGAGATCAGGCAGACGCCCGGTAAAGAGTCCGGGCACCGTGGAACGAATCGAATGCGCATCCCAGAGCACGCAATAGCCATGACGGGCGACGAGTTCGCTCGCGCGTGCGGCAAGGCGCGCATGATAAGGCTGCCAGTACTTGCCGATGCGTCGCGCGATTTCCGCGGCGTCAGGCTCGGCGCCGGCTGCGTAAAGGGGCTGCCCATCGAAGGATTCTGTGGGGCAGACGGTGGTCTCGCGCTGACCCGGATAGAGCGGCGCGCCGTCCGCCGGCCGGTTTAGGTCGACGACGTAACGCGAGTGCGTGGCGCGGATCAGCGAGGCCCCGAGCTCGCGATGGGCCGCATATAGTTCCGGCACGAACCAGTCCGTGTCCGGCAGATCGCGCACATCGCTGTTGAGTCGTGCCAACAGCTCCGGCGGCACATTGGTGCCCGAGTGCGGAAAGCTGATCAATAAGGGCGAATCGCCGGCGACTTCCTCGTAAAGAGCCGTGCTCGTCATCGGTCCGCGCGCGAGGGCAAGAGGCGCGTCACCGGCTGCGCGAACTGTCCCGCTTGGATCCAGCGCTTGGCCGCTTCGATATCGGGCGAGAAATATCGGTCCGCGTCATAGAAATGCACGTCCGCGCGGATGCTCGCGTGCACTGCCTCGAGCTCGGTCGAGGAGCGCGACGGCCGGTGAAAATCGATGCCCTGCGCGGCCGCGAGCAGTTCGATGCCGACGACCGCGGCCGCGTTGTCGAGCATGCGCGCAAGCCGTCGCGCGGCATGCGTCGCCATGCTTACATGGTCCTCCTGATTCGCGGAAGTCGGGATCGAGTCCACGCTGCAGGGCGCCGCGATCGTCTTGTTCTCGGATACCAAGGCAGCGGCCGTGACTTGCGCGATCATGAAGCCCGAGTTCAAGCCGCTGTTGTTGACCAGGAACGCCGGCAGCCCGCTCATCTTGGGATCGACGAGCACGGCCGTGCGACGCTCCGAGAGACTGCCGATTTCCGCGATCGCGAGCGCCAGAGTGTCGGCCGAGAAGGCGACCGGCTCGGCATGAAAATTGCCGCCCGAGAGCACGTCGCCTTGCTCGACGAACAGCAGCGGGTTGTCGGTGACCGCATTGGCCTCGATTGCCAGCGTCTTTGCGGCTTGCTGAATCAGATCCAAGCAGGCGCCCATGACCTGCGGCTGGCAACGGAACGAGTAGGGGTCTTGGACGCGCGTGCAATCGACATGCGAGGCGCGTATGTCGCTGCCGGCAATCAAGTCGCGGTAGGCTTTCGCGACCGCGATCTGGCCCGGCTGCCCGCGTGCCGCGTGAATGCGCGCATCGAACGGCGCATCGCTGCCCTTCAATGCATCCACCGACATCGCGCCCGCGACCACCGCGGCCGCAAACAGATCCTCACTGCCGAACAAGCCCGCCAAGGCGAGCGCCGTCGACACCTGGGTACCGTTGATCAGCGCCAGCCCTTCTTTGGGACGCAGCGTGAACGGGCGCAGCCCCGCGAGTGCAAGGCCCTCGGCGGCCGTGAGGATCCGCCCACCCACGCGTACCTGACCGATACCGAGCAGGATCGTGCTCAAGTGCGCGAGGGGTGCAAGATCGCCGGATGCACCGACCGAGCCCTGGGCCGGGATCAAGGGATAGACCTCGTGTTCCAGCAAGGCGAGCAAACCGTCGAGCAACTCGATGCTGATCCCGGAGAAGCCGCGCGCGAGCGCATTGATCTTGAGCGCCAAGATCAGGCGCACGACCGGATCGGGCAGCGGCTCGCCGACGCCGGCCGCATGCGACAGCAGCAGGTTCCGCTGCAGCAAGGTCAGTTGCTCGTTCGGAATGCGCGTTTGCGCGAGCAAGCCGAACCCCGTGTTGATGCCATACGCAGCATCGCCCGCGGCGACGATGCGGTCGACGAGGCTGCTTGCCGCGAGCACGCGCGTGCGGTCGGTCGCGGCCAATCGCAGGCGCGTCGGTTGCTCGTAAATGCGGCGCAGATCGCGCAGCGTCAGGGTGCCGGCGCGCAGCTCCACTACGGCTGCTCGAGCATCGGCAAATTGAGTCCTTGCTCGCGCGCGCAATCGATCGCCGTGCGATAGCCGGCATCGGCGTGCCGCATGACGCCGGTGCCGGGATCATTCCAGAGCACGCGCGCAATGCGTCGTCCCGCCGCGGGCGTGCCGTCGCAGACGATCACGACACCAGAGTGCTGCGAGTACCCCATGCCGACGCCGCCGCCGTGATGCAGCGATACCCAGGTCGCGCCGCCCGCGGTGTTGAGCAGCGCATTGAGCAGCGGCCAATCTGAGACGGCGTCCGAACCGTCCAGCATGGCCTCGGTTTCCCGGTTGGGGCTCGCAACCGAGCCGGAATCCAGGTGATCTCGACCGATCACGATGGGTGCCGAGAGTTCGCCGCTCGCCACCATTTCGTTGAAGGCGAGGCCGAGACGATGCCGCTGCCCGAGGCCCACCCAACAGATGCGCGCCGGCAGGCCTTGGAACTGAATCCGCGAACGCGCCATGTCGAGCCACTGGTGCAGATGCGGATCGTCGGGAATCAATTCCTTGACCTTGGCATCCGTCTTGTAGATGTCCTCCGGGTCCCCGGATAGAGCGACCCAACGGAACGGGCCGATGCCGCGGCAAAAGAGCGGCCGGATGTATTCGGGTACGAAGCCCGGAACGTCGAACGCATGCTCGACGCCCTGGTCGCGCGCGACCTGACGGATGTTGTTGCCATAGTCGAACACCGGAATGCCCATGGCCTTGAAGCGCAGCAGGTATTCGACGTGCTTGGCCATCGAGCGCTTCGCCGCCTCGCTCGTGCCGGCGGGGTCGGTGACACGCCGCTCGTCCCATTCCGCGATCGTCCAGCCCTGCGGCAGATAGCCGTTGATCGGATCGTGTGCCGAGGTCTGATCGGTCAAGGCATCGGGACGGATGCCGCGCTCGAGCAGCGTCTGCAGGACATCGACGATGTTGCCCAGGAGCGCCACCGAAATCGCCTTGCCGCTCTTGGTCGCCGCGTCGAAGCGCGCGAGCGCATCATCGAGCGAGTGGGCCTGAACGTCGACGTAGCCGGTCTCGAGGCGCTTTGCGATGCGGTCGGGACGGCATTCGACCGCAAGCATGTGCGCGCCCGCCATGGTCGCTGCAAGCGGTTGCGCGCCGCCCATGCCGCCGAGGCCCGCGGTCAAAATCCATTTCCCGGCGAGCTTGCCGCCGAAGTGGCGGCGGCCCATCTCAGCGAATGTCTCATAGGTACCCTGCACGATGCCCTGACTGCCGATGTAGATCCAAGAGCCCGCCGTCATCTGCCCATACATGGCGAGGCCCTTGCGGTCCAGTTCGTGGAAATGCTCCCAGGTCGCCCAATGCGGCACGAGATTCGAGTTGGCGATCAACACGCGCGGTGCATCGGCATGCGTCGGAAACACGCCGACGGGTTTGCCCGACTGCACCAACAGCGTTTCCTCTTCGGTCAGCGTCTTGAGCGTCTCGACGATACGATCGAAACAGTTCCAGTCGCGTGCCGCGCGCCCGATGCCGCCGTAGACCACGAGTTCGGCCGGGTTCTCCGCGACGTCGGGATCGAGGTTGTTCATCAACATGCGCAGCGGCGCCTCGGTCATCCACGAGCGTGCGCTCAGTTGACGGCCGCGCGCGGCGCGAATGACACGGGGTTTTACGGGGGCGAGCATGGGTTGCACTCCTTCAGGGACGAAAACGACCCGACATTTCATAGCGGGATCCGGGGTAATAGAGTTTGGCGACCGAAGCGATCGCATCTGCGGTCCAGGTGCGACGCATCATCAAGAGACAGGGCTCATCGGCCGCCATGTCGAGCAGCTTGCGTGTGCGCGCATCGGGCATGACCGCGCGCAGTACGTGCTCGGCCTGCTGCAGCGGAGCGACCTTGATCAGATAGTCGTGCGGTGTGGTGTGCTGAAAGTCGACACTCAGATAGTCCGGCGCGAGTTCCGGCAGCACGTAGCGATCTTCGAGCTGAATGGCCCGATCGTCCTCGAAATGCACGATCACAGAATAGTAAAGCGCCGCTCGCGACGCGATCTGGAAATCCTCGGCGAGGCCGGCCGTGGCCCGTATCCGCTCGAGGCAGACGACTTCGGCGCGATGCTGATGGCCGCGGCGCCGAATCTCCTCGGCGATGCCGCGGATCTCGAGCGGATGGGCGCGCGCCTGTTGATCCGCGACGAAGCTGCCCACGCCCGCGACGCGCACGAGCACGCCTTCATCGCGCAATTCCCGCAGCGCGCGATTCGCGGTCATGCGCGAAATCCCGAACGATTTGACGATTTCGCTCTCGGATGGAACGCGCGCCGCAGCCGCCCACTTTCCGGAACCGATGTTGTCCAAAATGTGTCGCTTTACTTGCAGGTAAAGCGGTTCCGAGGATGCGGCAGGTTTCGACATGCGCGAAATCCTATCCTGTATAGACAGGTATAGTCAACCGAATTCAACCGCCGGATTGTCATTGCGCTGAACAGGAGGGATGGTAAGGTCCCGCTTTCCCACACCAACGAAGCGGAGTCGACATGGGATTTTTCAACAGCATTCTCGAGAAATTGGGTTTGAGCCACGCAGCGGCGCCGGCACCCGCTGCCGCCCCCGTCGCCGCAGCTCCAACCGCTACGGCCGTGCCGAGCGCGCCGCCGCCGCCGGCGCCCATCAGCGCGGTCGATGTGGTCGCAAAGCTGGATGACCTTGCGGCGCACAACCCGGAAAAGCTCAATTGGAAGGTTTCGATCGTCGATTTGCTAAAGCTGCTAGGCCTCGACAGCAGCTTCGGCACGCGCAAGCAGCTCGCGACCGAACTTGGTTGCCCAGCCGATAAAATGGCCGATTCGGCCCAGATGAACATGTGGCTGCATCACACGGTGCTGCAGAAGCTCGCCGATAGCGGCGGCAATATTCCGAAGGACTTGCTGGGCGGATGAGTTCGTCAGGAGCGCAGTAAAGCGGGCGAGATAAAACTGGGCTGCCTCCAGCGCGAGGCAGCCCACTAGGCTAGGCAGTCTTGGACATTTGCGATTTGACGAGACCGACGATGGCGGTCAGAGCCGCTCCGCCCAGACCCGCGCCGCCGACGTTGGCGAGTAAAGAGCTCAGGTCGAAGCCGCTGCTGGCCGCCGCCGTGGTGGCGGCCGTCGCAGCGGTCGCAGCTGTGCCGCCCGAACCCAACATGTTCGTGAGCTGCCCGGTGAGCACGCCGCCGATAATGCCGACAATCGAGTTGCCGACCGGTCCAAGATTGAGTTTCTGTAGCACTGAGCCGACGATGTTGCCGCCGACTCCGCCGCTGATGAGCTGAAGAATGATCGCCGTAAGGTTCATGGCTGGTCCCCGCGTGGTTTGGAGTTGTTACCCGTCTTCCCTCTGCCTTCTCCGCTGCTAAAGGCCAAATGAGCCTATAACGCAACGCGATTGCGTGACAACTCCAAAGGGTGGGAAGCTGGTTCTCAATGACCACCCTGCAGTCGTCGTAGGCTGTTTGCGAACGCCGCGGAGATCTCAGCCTCCCGCGCATGCCGGTAATCGCGGATGACCCACCGGCCGCCCACCATGACGTCGCGAATCGCGGCGCGACCGCCCGCGAAAACCAGATGGTCGAGCGCGGCCTCCGGCGCCGCCCCCAGCATGGTCGGATGTCCCATATCGAGCACCAGCCAGTCGGCCCTCCGTCCCGGCGCGAGCGCACCGGTCGGCTGACCGATCGCGGCGGCACCGTGGATTGCGGCCTCACGCCATAGGCGGGTGCCGACATGCGGTTCTTCGCTAGTTGCCAGCACGCCGCGCCGTTTGCGGCGCAGGCGTTGCTGATATTCGAGCCAGCGCAACTCCTCGCTCGGATCCACGGTGATCTGGCTGTCGGAACCGACACAAAGTCGGCCTTGCGAGCCCAGGAATCGGTGACTGTCGAACAGGCCATCGCCCAGATTCGCCTCGGTGCTGATCGACACACAGACGGTCGCGCCGTTCGCGGCAATTCCGCGCAGTTCCTCGGGCGTCGCGTGTGTCGCGTGCACCAAGCACCAGTGCGGCGTGAGCAGTCCGGACTCCAACAACAGTTCGATGGGCCGGCGCCCGGTCTCCTGCTTGCAGGCCTGGACCTCGCGTAATTGTTCGGCGACGTGGATATGAATGGGCAGCGCCGAATCGATGGTGCGCAGCGCGAGCGTCGCCTCGCGCAAGGTGTCGTAACTCACGGCGCGCAAACTATGGAAGGCCGCGCCCGTGCGCGCGAGGCTCGGGCGCGTCTGACCCGCGACGCCGTGCCGTTCTGCCGCGATTCGGTCGCCGATGGCGCGCAGGAATTCCTCGGTCGACAGCGCGAATCGGGCCTGTTCGGCACGCAGCGGCAGGCCGCCGAAATCGCTGGCTTGGTAGAGCGTTGGCAGCAGCGTCAGACCGATGCCGGTCTGCTCCGCCGCGCGCGTGATCGCCGCCCAGAGTTCGTTCTGGTCGACATAGGGCGTCGCATCGCGTTGGCGATGCAGATAATGAAACTCCGCGACCGAGGTGTAACCGGATTTCAGCATTTCAACGAACAACTGCGTCGCGATCCCCTGCAATTCATCGGGCTCGATGCGGTTCGCGAGCGCGTACATGGCCTGCCGCCAGGTCCAAAAGCTGTCCTTGCTCGTCGCGCGGAATTCCGTGCCCCCCGCTATCGCGCGCTGGAACGCGTGGCTATGGGCGTTCGCCATGCCGGGCACGACGCAGCCGCTGATGCGCTCGGCCGCGGCCCGGCCCTCCTGCGCCGACTCCGGCTCGAGCTTCGTGATCAGGCCCGCGTCCGACACCGAGACCAGTACGTCGCGCATCCAGCCCTCGGCGCCGAGCGCCGCGTCGATCCGGTATTGTCGCGCCATGACCCAATGCTCCACAGGTTGCCTATACCTGTATATATAACTTAGCTTGCCTTATCATGAGTGGGACATCAATCAGGCCGTCATTGAACGTGGCAGAAACTCGCGAGCAACCCTGGGACCGCGTCTGGATCGGCGCACACATCGCGACGATGGTGCCTGGCGAGACGCCCTATGGCGCGCAGGGCACGGCGGCCATCGCGGTGCGCGGCGAGCGCATCGCTTGGATCGGCGCTGCGGATGTGGCCGCGCGGTTTGCTGCCGAGCAGGGAATCCCTCGCGTCGACGTGCCGGATACCTGGATCACTCCGGGACTCATCGATTGCCATACGCATCTCGTCTATGGCGGCAATCGCGTTGCCGAGTACGAACGTCGGCTGGGCGGTGCCACGTACGAAGAGATCGCTCGCTCCGGCGGCGGCATTCACGCGACGGTGCGCGCGACGCGGGCCGCCGACAACGAAGCTTTGTTCGACTCGGCGCGCTTACGTGCGCGGCGGCTGCTCGCGGAGGGCGTGACCACGATTGAAATCAAGTCCGGCTACGGTCTCGAACTTGCGACCGAGCGACGTTTACTACAGGTGGCGCGCAGGATCGGACGCGAGCTGCCGGTGTCGGTGGCCGCCACCTATCTCGGACTACATGCCCTGCCCGAGGAATACCGCAGCGACCGAGCTGCCTTCGTCGATCAGGTCTGCGGTCCCTGGCTCGAGGCGCTCGCGGCCGAGGGTCTCGTCGATGCGGTCGACGCCTTCTGCGAGACCCTCGCGTTCACGCCCGCGGAAACCGCACGGTTCCTTGCGGCGGCGCAAGCACTGCGCCTGCCGATTCATGTGCACGCCGGACAACTCAGCGATATCGGTGCTGCGGAACTGGCCGCGAAGCATGCGGCGCTTTCGGCCGATCATCTGGAGTACTTGAGCGAGGCGGGTGTTGAGGCCTTACGCGCGAGCGGCACGGTCGCGGTCTTGTTGCCCGGAGCCTATTTCACGTTGCGCCAGACCGATCCGCCGCCGGTCGCCGCGCTGCGCGCCGCGGGCGTGCCGATCGCGGTCGCGACCGACAGCAACCCAGGTACCTCTCCCTGTACGTCCGTGTTGCTCGCGCTGAACATGGCCTGCAATTTGTTCGGCTTGACGCCGCACGAAGCCTTGAGCGGCGCGACGCGCCACGCGGCGCGTGCGCTCGGGCTCGCGCAGGATCGCGGTACGCTCGAGGTCGGTAAGCGGGCTGACTTCGCATTGTGGCGCATCGATCGACCAGCCGAACTCTGCTATGGATTGGGGGCCAACCCCTGCGTCGGCGTAGTTTACGGCGGCCATGCGCAGCACCATGCGGGGTAACTGATGGACGACCTCAACTGCCACGATCTCAGCGCCGCGGAGGCCATTCCGGCCGCTCTATTGACGCGTGTCGAAACCGATTTGCAGGCGTTCACGGACAAGGTCAAGCCGATCATCGCCGCCGTGCGCACCCAGGGTGATGCAGCGCTGCTGCGCTTTGCGCGTGAATTCGACGGCGTGCGCGCCGCGCAGTTCGAGCTGCGCGTGCAGCCGCAGGAGTTCGACGCGGCCTTCGGCATGGTGTCGCGCGAGGTCGTGACGGCGCTCGAACATGCGATCGACAACATTCGTCGTTTCCATGAAGCGCAGAAGCCTGAGGATTTGTGGCTCAAGGAAATCGAGCCGGGAGTCTGGGTCGGCGACCGGCATGTGCCCATCGATTCGGTTGCCTGCTATGTGCCGCGCGGCAAGGGATCTTTCCCGAGCGTCGTCAATATGACCACGCTGCCCGGCGTGGTTGCCGGTGTGCCGCGCTTGATCATCGTGACGCCGCCGGGAGCCGACGGCACGGTGGATGCGGGCACTCTGGTCGCGGCCAAGCTCATCGGCGTCACCGAGGTCTATCGCTGCGGAGGGGCGCAAGCCGTCGCCGCCGTGGCTTACGGCACCGAGACCGTACCGCGTTGCCTGAAGATTGTCGGGCCCGGCAGCCCCTGGGTCGTCGCGGCGAAACGCCTCTTGGCCGATAGCATCGATCCGGGCGTGCCCGCGGGTCCGAGCGAATCGTTGATCTTGGCCGATGGCGCGGCGAACCCCGAGATCGCGGCGCTGGATTTGATCATCGAGTCTGAACATGGCGCGGATTCATCGGCGTTTCTGGTCACGCCGAGTCGCGCGCTCGCGACCGCGGCGGCGGCGGCGGTGCGCCGACATTGGCAGGCGATGGATCCGCAGCGTGCCGCGTTTTCGCGGGCCGTGCTCACGGGCGCGCGTGGCGGCATCGTGCTGACGCGTGATTTCGACGCGGCGATTGCGTTTGCGAATAGTTACGCACCGGAGCACATGGAGATCCTGGCAGCGGATCCGATGGCGGTCCTCGGGCGCATTCGCAACGCCGGTGAGGTGTTGCTCGGTCCGCATAGCCCCATCACGCTCGGGAATTTCATTCTCGGGCCGAATGCGGTGTTGCCCACGGGCGGCAAGGCGCGTACGGCGTCGCCCTTGTCCGTGTTCGACTTTATGAAGCGCATGTCGGTGGCGCAGGTGACACGCAGCGGCTACGCGCGCGTTGCGCCCGATGCCGAACGACTGGCGCGCTACGAAGGCTTTGATGGGCATGCGCGCGCGGTGTCTGGTTTGCGCGATGCCTTGCTCGGGGATGGACTGGTGGTGGATGCTTTGCCGCGCGAGGCTGCGAATGCCACGCGGGGCCGTGGCCCATGACCGGCCGTATCTCGGACCGCTCGCCCGCGATCGTCGCATGCCTGGGCTACGGCGGCTTGGTTCCGTTCCTGGGCCTTGCGGTCGCGGGTGGAGTTTTGCGCACTGACGCGGTCACGCAGGCGATGATTGCCTACGGCGCCGTCATCTTGAGTTTCGTGGGCGCGCTGCACTGGGGGTTTGCGATGACGGTGCCGGTCTTCGAAGACAGCGGTCGCAGGTACTTATTCATTTGGAGTGTGGTGCCGGCATTACTCGCCTGGGTCTGCTTACTGCTGCCGCCACGGCCTGCCTGCCTTTGCCTGATCGCCGGTTTTCTGCTGCATTATGGCTGGGACCGGCGCTTGCCGTTTCTCGCGCGACTGCCGGCGTGGTACTTGCCGCTGCGGCTGCGCCTGACGGCGATTGCCTGCCTCTGTCTGCTCTCGAATGAGATCTGGATCGGGCGGACTTAGGGCATCGCGACAGAAAAAGGTGGCCACGCCGATTGCTCGCGTGGCCAAAACCGAGTGTGCTATCGAAAAATCTCGCTGAGCGCTCGTCGTTCCGCGTGTGCCGATACGCTACACCGCGCTGCCTTGCGCGTCATGCGACCTGCACGGCGCGTCCACCAGTTGACGCTTGCCGCCGGTTTCACGCCGCGTGCTGCGGCGCATCGGCTTGGGCCGCAGCTGATACTTCGGCGCCAGCTTCCGGTTCAGCTGGGCACTACCGGGCTTGCGAAGAAGGCCTCGATCAACTCGATGGGTCCGGCAAGATGCTCATTGAGCCTAGGCAGTTCGCCCGCGGGAATCACGTAGTCCATCGGCAGGACATCGTCACTCTGCGGCCGCGTGGACTGCAAGAACGCGGTCGCCACGGTAAACCGCGCGACAAACCCGGCGCCACCCACGGGTACCATCCATTCGCGCGCGATTTGTCGCGCCTCGGATTGATCGGTCAGCATGCACAGACTCGGCTGCCCGCGCGTGCGCGGTGGCAATGCCCGCCAACCCGCGTCACGCAGCTGGGTCATCTCCCGCATGCCGATGGGCCGATATAAGGTCACGGTTTCCGCTGCAGAGTTCATTGCCGATAGCCTCCGAGTCATGGCGCGAGATCGCGTGACCGGCAAGCTATCAGCCGCGCGTTCTGCTGGGTGCCGTCGGTGTTTGCGCGCGTCTGCGTGCGGCGACAGACCCGGCGATGAGTTAAATTGCGGCGGTGACCCAGCAAGCGCCGCGACTCACGGCGCGCGGCGGCGGCGCTTGCACCTAGGGTGATCATCGCGGAAAATCGCGCCCACTATGAGCACCAACCCCGTCGTCGATCTGGTTTCCCCCATTGGTCATTGGATCGGGGGGCGTTTGGTGCTCCCGGCCAACGCGCGCACCGCCGATGTCTTCAATCCCGCTACCGGTGCCGTGAGCGCGCGCGTGGCGCTTGCGGAAGCCTCGGATGTCGATGCCGCAGTGCGCGCAGCTGCTGCGGCGCACCCGGCCTGGGCTGCGACCCCGACGCTGCGGCGGGCGCGAATCCTCGCACGCTTCAAGGAATTGGTGGAGGCGCATGCCGACGAACTCGCGCGCCTGCTGTCGCGCGAACACGGCAAGACCGTCAGCGATGCGCGTGGCGAAGTCACGCGCGGACTCGAGGTCGTGGAATTCGCCTGCGGTGCGCCGCACCTGCTCAAGGGCGAGTTCAGCGAGAACGTCGGCACGGGCGTCGATGCGTTCAGTTTGCGGCAATCGCTGGGAGTCGCGGCCGGCATTACGCCGTTCAATTTCCCGGTCATGGTGCCGATGTGGATGTTCCCGATGGCGCTGGCTTGCGGGAACACGTTTGTGTTGAAGCCTTCCGAGCGCGACCCGTCGGCGCCGATGCGCCTGGCGGAGTTGCTGCACGAAGCGGGTTTGCCGCCCGGCGTATTCAACGTCGTCAACGGCGACAAGGTCACGGTCGATGCGATGCTCGAACATCCTGGCATTGCGGCGCTGAGCTTCGTGGGTTCGACACCGGTGGCCAAGCGCGTTTATCTCGATGGCACGGGCTCCGGAAAGCGTGTTCAGGCGCTGGGCGGGGCGAAGAATCATATGGTGATCCTGCCGGACGCGAACCTCGACCAGACCGTCGAGGCCTTGGTCGGCGCCGCCTATGGCTCCGCGGGTGAGCGCTGTATGGCGATTTCGGTCGCGGTCGCGGTCGGCGACGAACTGGCCGATCGGGTCATCGACCGGGTCGTGGCGCGGCTCGGGACTCTCAAGGTCGGTGCCCCGGACGATCCGGCCACCGAGATGGGTCCGCTCGTGACCGCCGCGCACCGCGATCGCGTCGCGAGCTATATCGATCTCGGCGTGGCCGAGGGTGCGCGCTTGGTCGTCGACGGTCGCAAGCCGCCGCCGCAGGTCAACTCCAAGGGCTTTTTCCTGGGCGCGACGCTGTTCGACGCCGTGCAGCCCACGATGCGCATTTATCGCGAGGAGATCTTCGGGCCGGTCTTGTGCGTGCTGCGCGTGCCGACCTTGCATGCCGCGGTCGAACTCATCAATTCCCATGCCTTCGCGAACGGCGTCTCCGTGTTTACGCGCAGCGGCGAGGTCGCCCGTGCGTTCACGCAGCAGATCGAGGTCGGCATGGTGGGCATCAATGTGGCGATCCCCGTGCCCATGGCGTTTTTCAGTTTCGGCGGCTGGCGGCAATCCTTGTTCGGCGACCACCATATGTATGGCGCCGAGGGCATTCGGTTTTACACCCGGATGAAGAGCGTCACGCAGCGCTGGCCGGCGCCGCCCGAGGGGGATACGGCCTTCGTGATGCCGACTATGCGCTGACGGGAGCGGTTGGCGCCTGCGCCGGTGCAGTGCGAAAGTCATGCTGCGAAGCAGCATTATCCTTGACACCTGCTCCCATGGTTCCTACAATCGCCGGCCTTTGTCGCCGGGCCTGGTGCCCCGCGACCGAAGAACTGTTTTTTTCACTTCGGCCCGCTCCAGTGGGCTGACCCTCAAAGGTATTTATGGCGACGACGACACAATTGATCCGTACCGGCCGCAACGAGCCTGCTTGGAAATCCAAGGTTCCGGCCTTGGCGGCCTCTCCGCAAAAGCGCGGGGTCTGCACGCGCGTCTATACGACGACGCCGAAGAAGCCGAATTCGGCGCTGCGCAAGGTCTGCCGCGTACGGTTGACCAACGGATATGAAGTGTCCAGCTACATCGGTGGTGAAGGCCACAATTTGCAGGAGCACTCGGTAGTCTTGATCCGCGGCGGCCGAGTCAAGGATTTGCCTGGTGTTCGCTATCACACGGTACGCGGTGCACTCGATTGCGCCGGCGTCAGCGATCGGCGCCAGGGCCGCTCGAAGTACGGCGCCAAGCGCCCCAAGAAATGACCCGTTAGATCATAGAGAAAACCCATGTCCCGTAGAGCAGCAGCACCGCATCGCACCATCCTCCCCGATCCGAAGTTCGGCAACGACATGTTGGCGAAATTCATCAATATGGTCATGGAGCGCGGCAAGAAGTCGGCAGCCGAAAAGATCGTTTACGGTGCGATCGATCGCATTGGCGACAAGACTGGCCGTGCCGGTGGCGAGGCCATCAACGTGTTGCAGCAGGCGCTCGATAACGTCAAGCCGGTCGTCGAAGTGAAGTCGCGCCGCGTCGGCGGCGCCACTTATCAGGTGCCTGTCGAAGTGCGCGCCAACCGTCGCCAGACGCTTGCCATGCGCTGGGTTATCGAAGCTGCGACCGATCGCAGCGAAAAATCGATGGCGCATCGCCTCGCCGCCGAGCTCATGGAGGCAGCCGAGAATCGCGGCGCAGCCGTTCGCAAGCGTGAAGATACGCATCGCATGGCCGAGGCCAACAAGGCGTTCGCGCACTACCGTTGGTAATCCCCATGGCTGTCGGCTCCCCATGCCCCGTTGTTGATTCAGGGCGGCGCTTTTGGGCCGTCAAGCTTTGAGGATTGTTAGTGGCACGAACTACGCCAATCGAGCGCTACCGCAATATCGGTATCTCCGCTCATATCGACGCGGGTAAGACCACCGCGACCGAGCGTATTCTTTTCTACACCGGCGTATCCCACAAGATTGGCGAAGTCCACGACGGCGCGGCCGTCATGGACTACATGGAGCAGGAGCAGGAGCGCGGGATCACGATCACCGCGGCCGCGACTACCTGTTTCTGGAAGGGGATGGACAAGAGCTTCCCCGAACACCGCATCAATATCATCGATACGCCCGGCCATGTCGATTTCACGATCGAAGTCGAGCGCAGCCTGCGAGTCCTGGACTCCGCGATTGCCGTGTATTGCGCCGTCTCCGGTGTGCAGCCGCAGTCCGAGACGGTCTGGCGTCAAATGAACAAGTACGGCGTGCCGCGGATCGCGTTCGTCAACAAGATGGATCGCGCCGGGGCCAATTTCCTGCGCTGCGTCGAGCAAATCCGCACGCGTTTGCGCGGCAATCCGGTCCCCATTCAGCTGCCCATCGGCGCCGAAGACGGTTTCGTCGGTGTCGTCGATCTCGTCAAGATGAAATCCATCTGGTGGGACGAAGAGACTCAGGGCATGAAGTTCGAGTACCGTGAAATTCCGCCCGAGATGCGCGCCGAATGCGAGGCGTGGCGCGCCAAGATGATCGAGGCGGCCGCCGAGGGCGACGAGGAATTGCTCAATCAATACCTCGAAACCGGCGAGCTCAGCGACGAGCAGATCAAGAAAGGTCTGCGCGAGCGCGCGCTCAAGAACCAGATTTGTCTCGTGACCTGTGGTTCGGCGTTCAAGAACAAGGGCGTGCAGGCCGTGCTCGACGCGGTCGTCGAATACATGCCGTCGCCCACCGAGGTGCCGCAAGTCGTCGGTCAAAGCGAGAGTGGTGAGCCGCTCACGCGCAAACCCGACGACGACGCGCCGTTCTCCGCCCTGGCGTTCAAGATTCTCAACGATCCGTTCGTCGGCAATCTCACTTTCTTCCGTGTCTATTCCGGAACCTTGAATTCCGGGGATCAGATCTACGTGCCCAACAAGAATCGCACCGAGCGCATCGGCCGCCTGCTGCAAATGCACGCGAGCGAGCGTTCGGAAATCAAGGAAGTGCGCGCCGGCGACATCGCCGCGGCGGTCGGGCTCAAGGACGTCACGACCGGGGACACGCTGTCGGATCCGGGCAAGGTCATCATTCTCGAAAAGATGGAATTCCCGGAACCCGTGATCTCGGTGGCGGTCGAGCCGCGCACCAAGGTCGATCAGGAAAAGATGGGTCTCGCCCTGCAGCGCCTCGCCAAAGAAGACCCTTCGTTTCGCGTCCACACGGACGCCGAATCCGGACAGACGATCATCTCCGGCATGGGCGAACTGCATCTCGAGATCATCGTCGATCGCATGAAGCGTGAATTCAAGGTCGACGCGAACGTCGGCAAGCCGCAGGTCGCTTACCGCGAAACGCTGCGCGCGACGGTCGAGTCCGAGGGCAAGTTCGTGCGCCAGTCGGGCGGCCGCGGCCAGTACGGCCACGTCTGGCTGAAGCTCGAGCCGCGCGAACCTGGCAAGGGCTACGAGTTCGTCAACGGCATCGTCGGTGGCGCCGTGCCGCGCGAATTCATCCCCGCGGTCGACAAGGGAATTCAAGAAGCCATTCAGACGGGCGTGATCGCGGGTTACCCGATTGTCGACGTCAAGGTCACGATATTCGACGGGTCGTATCACGACGTCGACTCCAATGAAATGGCGTTCAAGATCGCGGGCTCGATGGGCTTCAAAGAAGGCTTCCGTAAAGCCAAGCCCGTGCTGCTCGAACCGATCATGAAGGTCGAAGTGGTGACGCCCGAAGACTACTACGGCGATATCGTCGGCGACTTGAGCCGCCGTCGCGGCCAGATCATCGGCATGGAGGATTCCGCGTCCGGCAAGGTCGTGACCGCGGAAGTGCCCTTGGCCGAAATGTTTCAATACTCGACGTCGATGCGTTCGATGAGCCAGGGACGCGCGAACTACACGATGGAGTTCGCGAAGTACCAGGAAGTGCCGAGCAACGTCGCCGACGTCGTGATGCAGAAAGCGTCTTGATCGCTTTATCAATAGAGTTGGTTTTTCTTATTAAAGAGGTGTGCCGTGTCGAAGGGTAAGTTTGAGCGAACGAAGCCGCACGTGAACGTGGGGACGATTGGGCATGTAGACCATGGCAAGACGACCCTGACGGCGGCCTTGAC